>Ga0209535_1000961_pt1 | contig 19917 bp, 36 predicted proteins | sample LinPmetageLP28_FD_184041 | JGI IMG/M metagenome (GOLD analysis project Ga0209535, IMG submission 184041) | Marine viral communities from the Pacific Ocean - LP-28 (SPAdes) (version 2) | ecosystem: Environmental > Aquatic > Marine > Oceanic | place: Pacific Ocean | collected 2009-08-22
CTTCAATCCCTCAAAGGGGAATCAGATAATAAGCATCTGTCCAGCAACTTCTGGCTTGACAGTTCAGATTCTCTCTATTCAATAGGTAAAGCTGAAGGGCTTGCTGATACCAGAGCTTCAAGAATGCCTGCTTTCTTTGAGACCGCTAATCAAAACCTTCCGCAATACGCTTGATATGCCGCCGCTTGAATTCACTGTTAAAGAAAAGAATAAAATTCAAATCTTAGAACAAGAAATAGATCTAGAAAAATTTGTAGACAAAGGATTACCAGCTGATACGCATATGGTCACATATGTACTCGAAGGTAAGACTTTAAATGATACTGTTCGTGCTTACACTATGGTTGATATCTTTGATGCTTACTATGATAAGCTCAAGGATGTTGGCGAACTAGTAGCCATTAAATCTGGATACGGAACTATCCGACCAAACTTATACGGCAAGATTAAAAACGAAGAGGAATGACTAAACAAGACTACATCGAAAAACTCATTTCTATTGTTAAACATAAAGCACACAAATGTACTGTTAAACAATTACGAGTACTAATCAACTCTTACAAATAATGCACGACGCTAAACTTATCTGGGTAACACCAGATGCTGAGGCACTAATCGCTAAGATTGCCCGTGTCTCCAATCCCGAAAACGAAGATAACCCTAACTCCGAAAGGCTGCTGCGTTATCTAATTAAGCACAAGCACTGGTCGCCATTTGAAATGGCATCTATGTGCGTTGAAATTCACACTACGCGAGCGATTTCTCCACAGATTCTGCGTCACCGTAGCTTCTCTTTCCAAGAGTTCTCACAACGATACGCAATTCCTACAGATACCTTTGCGACTGTGCTTCCTAAGCTCCGTCGTCAAGATACAGAAAACAGACAGAACTCTATTGATGACTTACCTAGTGAGACTACTGAGTACTATGAAGACCGTATTGACGCTCACTTCCGTGAAGGTGTTGAACTATACGAGTCACTGCTTCACTCTGGTGTGGCAAAAGAATGTGCTCGTTCGGTACTACCTTTAAACACTGTGAGCAGATTGTATATGAGTGGAACAATTCGCAGTTGGCTCCATTTTATTGATCTTCGTAGTGGTAATGGTACACAGCGAGAGCATATGTCTATTGCTCGTAGTATTGGTCACATATTTGATACTGAACTTCCAAATGTATCTCACGCAATGTGGGGTTGAGTGCTTATATTAGAGGCTGACCAATGAATATAAATAATGAACTTTATTGCAGCAACTGTTGTACTTAAATCCTCTAGCCCAGATCCAGTTACAGCTTACGGGCTGTCTTATCGCAGCGCTGACGCTGTTGTGCCCAGTAGCAATGGTAACTCTGAAGTTCGACTCAGGCTCCTTTGCTACGACAGAGCAGGGGCAAAGCTCGACGCATTCTCAAAGTGGAAAGAAGGTAACCGTGCATTAGTAACAGGTAATCTTGTTTTCTCTGATGACACAAGCAAACCCTTGGATCTAATTATTACTACTCTCGAAACTAATATACCTAAGGAAATGTATTGCAATCAAGTAGTACTTGGTAATGCTTTCTTTGGTTCTGATGAAATTCGTGAACGTAAAAACGATATTGTAGCCGTTAAAATTGGAACTACACTTGACAACTCAGACGTTACTACTTGGCTATATTTAGAATCTCATGTATCACGTAAAGCAAAACTATCTGATCGAATCCGTAAAGGACGCCAAATTTGTGTTCAAGGTTATCTGCGTGAGTATCGCAAAGATGACAGTGACAGTCCTTATCGCGCCATTGTTGCTTCTGATTTCACCACTCGTAAAGATCGAGAGAAATCTAAAACGAACCCACAAACGGGTGGTTCAGCAGCTGGCTATGCAGAAACTGATCCGACGCCGGACTATTGACCGGATAAACTATTTTCGCAATGGTGGTCAAGGTTGGAAAGGTTCTATTTATATGCGATAAACTATTTTATAAGCTCCCATCGGAGCTTTTTTAATGTCTTGTAATTGCCCACATATTTGATTTAAACTTCTTATATTTGTAAGGTCACTAATGAAAACATATGACTCTACAAGTTTTGCCTCCAGAAATGCTGGAATCAACAAAAGATAAAATTGAAACGAAAGAAGCACAACCTTATTGGAAACCAAGTTCACTAAAAGATGGTGAGTCAGAAGAATTCCGGTTGCTTGGATGTTATGAAACAGGTCACGCAATCGTTGGTTGGCAATATGCATCTGAAAAACGTCGTGATAATGGTGAGCTAGGGTTTGCTGGCTATGTAGTTACTCGATCACATCCTGGACAACCAGAAGATATTGCTAGAGAAACTGACTGGTCTAAACCTGATCGACCAAAGATTGACGGTACTTATGTTAAACCAAGAAGGTTCCTTGCTTGGGTTGCTACAAGTGCAACTCGCAGTCGTTTAGAAGTATTATTCATTGAACAAAAATCTATTAGAGAACAGCTTACTGAAATTCTCCAAGAAGTTGAAGATTACACTTGGACCAAAGAAGGCCTTGCTAATTTTTCGATTAAGATTAGCCGCAAGGGAGCCGGTCTGGAAACTTCATACAGCATTTTACCGAAGGTCCGTAAGGTGCCGGATAAAATTGTTTCAACTTGGCAAAAAGAAAAGGACACCATTTGGCTTCCTAATTTCTTTGAAGGAAAAGATCCATTCAGCGGGAAGCAAGTTGACGCTAAAGGTCTTCCGGCTGGTGGAACCGACAAACGTGGTGCCTATGTAGAACCTACTACAAAAACTACAAAACAAACTGAAAATACTGAATTTTAATATGACTAACTCTAATCTTCAAAACTTGCCACCTGAAATGCAAGCACGTATTCAAAATATTATTCAACAAGCAGGAATGAATGTTCCAACTCCTTCTACTAATTTGCCTATGGATAGCAACTTACCTGTTCTTCAAACTCCTAGTCCACGTCCTCCCTCGTTGATGGATCATACGATTTCATTACGACAAGAAGTTGCACAAATGTCGCTTCAAGTTGAAGCTATGGGTCAAGTTGTCGAAGCAGTAGGTAACGCAGTAGGTCAGTTGTATGCGATGTTTCAACAACAAACCGAAGTTACAGATTACAGCACAAGCTATCAAACGCAAGAACCATCGTTAACTGATGACTACTGATACGCTTAGATCTCGATGGAGAAATAAAGCGCAACAAGTTAAAAATTCTAGACGAAATTTACTATCTATTTTTCCATGTAAATCATGTGGAGAAAATGATAGTACAGTCATACAATGGCATCATATAGAATCCAATTCTAAAAAATATAGTGTTGGAGGTCCTGTCTGTTGCGGTGAAGATAAGTGGTGGAATGAAGTATTAAAATGTGTACCTCTTTGCGCTAACTGTCATATAAAAATCCATAGAAACACATTATGTCTACTACCAACGAAACACCGGTAAATAAACCTTACAGGATTCAAACGCCATCTGGATACCGTAAATATTTATGCAGTGGCATGTATATGCCATCTGTGACAACAGTATTATCAGCAACTGAATCAGAAAAGTCAAAGGCAGGTCTACGTACCTGGCAAAAAAATAATCCTGGTGGACTTGAAGCTGCTTCAACGCGAGGTAGTGCAATCCACCTTGGTTGCGAGAACTATCTTCGTGGACTAGATCCAGGTGTTCCAGATCAATATCAAGATTTCTGGAATGGTATTACAAAGTACCTAGATTGGTTTGACATTCTTCACTGGAGTGAGCGACCTCTTCGACCAGACTGGAATCACCTAAGATCGGATGATAGAGAAGTAGCTTATGTTTGGAGTACTGAGCATATGTATGCAGGATGTCCTGATCTAATTGGTGAAATCGGAGGTGTCAGGATTATTGCTGACTTCAAAACTAGTAATGCGCCCTACTGTTCTCAGTTTCCTGCACGTGGGGATCGTATTGGATTTGGTGGTTTCCGAAAATTTCAAAAATGCGCTCAACAAATGGCGGCTTACCGCCTTGCTTTAGAAGAGCGCACTGGCTATCGTTGTGATGTTGCCTTGATCATCGTTTCTACACCAGAAACAAGCCAAGGTATTTTCATTGATAGTGATCAGATGGATTTATATGAATCCAGGTTTCTAAAGCGTTGTCAAATGTTCCACGATAAAGAGAGTTCTAATAATGAAATTGAAGATTGCAGTTCACAAGGGTTGCAAGAACAAAACTAATCCACAAAAAGTTGCTAAAGGTTGGTTGAATATCTATGAAGATATCAATTGGTTAGAAGGTTGGGTTAAAGCCGGATATGGTTGGTGCGCGACACACTTTGCTGATAGGCATCGATTAACTGAACATAGTAGTGGTAGCAATGTTATCGTCATTGATGTTGACGGAGACACAACACTTGCTAGGTTCTGGCAAACAGATACCGCACGACAATGGTGTGCAGCTACCTATACATCCTCTAGTCATACTGAAACTGAGCACAGGTTCCGTGCGTTATTCCCCCTTGGTAAAGAGCTTCACAGTGTCTCAGAGCACCGAGGGGCTTACTGGTTAGTCGTCAATAGATTAATAGCTGACCTTGGTTTTGACAAACTTAAGGATAACTGTGGTCAAAAACCTGAGAGGCTTTGGTATGGGAATACTAGTGCTGAATTTAATTACAACCTAGAATCTGAACCAGTACCCCAATTTCTTCTTGATGACATAGGTTATGACGAAGATAATTTTGTTGCCTCAGATGTTACTGATATTGATATAGCTCGATGCAAGTGGCTACTATCCAGTTTCTTAAGACCATCTGAGGATGGTGAGTACGAAGATTACTATTTGCCAGTCATGGCTGCATGTGCTGGCGTAGGTCAAATACTCTTTGATACCTGGGTTGATTGGGTATTATCCGGTCATCATGGTGAGAAAAATGAAAATATTCAGCCTTTCAAATGGAAAGGTCTCGGTACATTTTCTGGACATACTACACTCTATTCATTAGCCAAGAAACAAGACCCCGCTTGGACTAAACATCTTCCATCAGAACTTAGATTTGGGGCAGTTGGGTCTGCTGCTGGTTATACCGAAGTTGATCCACTAGTAAGTTTTGATGATGTTATAAACATTGCACTGCATAAGCCTATGAATGATATTGAAATTGAACCACTACCTGATACAAGCGTTGTCAAGAAAAAAGGTAGGCCTAAAAAAACTGATGATGATCTTGCTAAGCAACGTGAAGCTGATGTAACTAAAGTCAAAGAGATTTTAAATGATTTACGTAAAAATGAATTGACTGGGAGTATTGAATATACAAGCACAAGTGGTCAAACTATTTGTCTTCAAGGTACTGATCTTGATCTAATGACTACTAAGTTGGCATGTGAACATGGTGTTTTTATACCTGAAGCTAGGATTAAATCTGCAATTCAATATGCAGCTGGAAAAAATAGTTATTGCCCAATCACCCGGTATCTAGATCGCTGCGCCAAATGGGAAGCACCACATCCTGACTGGGATCGGATTGGTGAAGTCTTTTTAGGCAACAAGCATCACATTGCTACTCTTGCTATGCAACGAATGATGATTGGGGCAGTAGCTCGAGCATACAACCCAGGTTGTTCTATGTCATGGCTACCCATTCTTGTAGGAGCTCAGGGCGTAGGTAAATCAATGTTTGCCCGTAATTTAGTTCCCGATACTTTGTTTGCTGAGATTACTATTCCTTTAGATACTCTCATGAAAGAGCAGTATCGGCTTCATATGGCATGGCTACTTGAATTACCTGAGATCGATAATTACTTCAATGTTCGAAACATTGAAAATTTTAAAAATCTAATTACTAGCAGAGTGGATGAAGTCCGTTACCCCTATGCATCTTTACCATCTAAATTAGCAAGAAGGTTTGTAATGATTGGTACCACGAATCGTAATCAGTTTCTTGTTGATAGTACAGGTAATCGTCGATTTGTCCCATTAGAAATTGGTTCACAATTTCAAATACCTTGGGAAAAGCTTATTAATGAGCGAGATAGTATTTGGGCTGCTGCTGTATTTGCATATAGAAGCAACGTCGGATATGAATTCAATAGTGGTGAAATTGCTGCAATCTCAGAATATATTCAAGAGTTTGGAGATCCAGATCCCTGGATTGATAAAGTTGCTGGCTATGTATCTATTAGAAATGAAGTAACTGCAGCAGAAGTGCTCTCTAATGCACTTGAGCTTGACCCTAGAAGCCAATCAAGGAGAGAAGGTCGAAGAGTTGCTGATGTACTTCAATCCATGGGCTGGAGGCGTCTAGTGACTTCTAGAAAAGATCCACTTACAGGCAAACAGAAGTCAGTACGTATTTGGAAACGTCCAACTGATGACCCTTTAAATGAAGATCATATTCTTAACGACTTTTAAAAAGATTTCCACATAACTTCCATTCATTAATTACACTTTAAATACATAATAGGTATAAATATGCTTGTACAAGATATTAAAATTGGTCAACGAGTTGTCGTGCGTCTTAATAATTTATCAGCTTTAATTGTTGGCAGGCCTGAGTATTATTCGACAAAGGCTAAATTAGTTCGCATTAAATATGAGAACAGCACTCGCTACGAATATATGATTAATAGTAACCTTGATTTGCTTCCAACAAATGAACAATATCCAACTCATGGTGGGACACATCAACGATCTGAGGGCGAATTCTAATGGCTGAAGCTAAACCTAATAAAAAAGTGGGTGGTCATACATATGGCAGACGTAATCTGCAGCTTTCCAACACAGCTGAAGAAGGTGAGCTTTGTTTATATGCTGGTCATTCTATAGGTCGCTTTAGCTCAAACTCAATGAGATTTGATAGCCATCAAGCTTGTGTACGTTGTGTTGCGGCTGCTAGAGAAGGGCGATTATCTTTAGATATAGATCGTCTACTAAAGCGTGAACGCAAACGTGCTCTGAAGTTTTGGTCTCAAGTTGATATCAGAACTCCAGATCAATGTTGGAATTGGGAAGGATGTATAAACAAAAGAACTGATCAACCACAGTTCTCATGGCGGAGGCATGGTATTTCTAGTTCAACTCAGCATCATCCACAACGTGTTGCTATGTGGTTTAGCTGGGGAGATCTCGGCTTCGCTGGTGTTAAAACTACTTGTGGTAACAAATATTGCTGCAATCCTTTTCATCTAATCCCGCAGAATATTGGTGTCTTTGTTGATGATGATAGCTATGCTGATTCATTTGAACTGCAGTGTCAGCTGCATACACTTAAACAACAAATTGCTGAATATAACGTTGAACGAGCACTTGAAGAACAAGCAAAAATGATTGATCAACAAGAGCTTGATGAGCGTTCTAATTTAACTTTCGCACCAGACAGCCATTTTGCAGATCGCATCGATGCTGTTATAGGTGATATGTTGGCTGGACGACACCCTAGTCAATCAAATATTATTAATCCAGACAGCTTTAAAAAGCCTACTGACAACGAAGAAAATTCCACAGATGATTATTAAATTACTTATCCTTATACAAGAGTCATTTTTATATGTCTAGAAGAAACGATCTTATCCAGCAATTAATCAAGTCTGATAAATTTGGTACAGAAAAAGAGAATGAACAAAAATTCCTCTTGGCTACTGCTGAATTAATTCTCTCTGATCTAATTGATATTGCTATACGTGGTGTTGAAGCTCAGGGTGCTGGTTGTCTAGTTATCAACTTGTTGAATGACTCGACTACTTTCATGTCAGGCAACTCAATTGAATTTGATATGGATGTAGCTGAGCGTGAAGAAGATTCAGATGTTCTCACGTTTTTACGTGATCTCATGTCTTCTATTGATGAAAATGACTGGTCTCAAAACGTACTTATTACCTTGATTAGTGATGCTGGAACAAGAACATTTGAAGTCGAAGCAGGTCGGAGCCAAGAAAGCCTTAGAGCGCTCGCAGAAGAATTTAGCGGATAAGCTTGCTGCCAAAGGATTAAAACTTCCTCTATATCCAACTCCTGAATTGATTGAAAGAGCACGGACCGTGATGGGAAGTATTGACTTTGATCCAACCTCAGATCCGGTTCAACAGGTCCTAGTTAATGCAACATCTGTTCCTTCCATTGAAGTTAATCCGCTGCAAGAACACTGGCACGGCAATGTCTGGGTGTCTCCGAAAGGTGCTGTCAAAGATTGTCGTATATGGTTAACCAAAACAATTAATGAATATAGGAATGGTTTTATAAATAGCTTTGTGTATTTCTGTAGTGCTTCTGAATTAATTCGAGCAGCTCCTGTTATTTGGGATTATCCAATTTGTATTCCTTTTAAAAGAATCAAACAATTAAGAGCAACCTCTACAGGATTTGAAGCAGTTTCACCTTCAACATGGAATGTGCTTATCTACGGTCCACCACTAGATCAGACACTCAACGATATGGATAAAGTCTCTCTTTTCTATAGTACATTTAGAGATGCAGGTAGAATTATTTACAATGAATACGCTGGAGATAATTGGGCGAAAGATCTTGAGTTTTTTGAAGATAACAAGGGTAAAATCTGATGAGTAAGCATATTGCTTCCAGCTTTTTTTATTCCTTACCATCTGGTATTAAGGTCCACCCCTGTAGGTTGATTTTAAAAGATGGTACGTTAACGTGGAAGCACGCCTTACAATTCAATAACGTATTCAATATTCCTACAGATCCTGCACATGAGCAGCATATAATTAAAACTGCTCAACGTATAGAAGAGCTAAATAGTTGGATTTCCCCTGATGCTGAGAACTTTGATAATCTAAAGCCATCTTCCTGGTATGTACCGTCTAATCCTGAATTATCCGATGGTATCTCTTTATATTTTTATCACCCTATTTCTGATATTGAAGATACATACAATATTCTTAAAAAACATATTTTGCCTCATGAAAGTCTTTCTATTAAAAATCAAAACATATTTTTCAAACGTTGCTGAAGTAGTTGCTGCCTGTCGGCAGCTATATTTCTAGAGTGACTCAATAAGTCGATTAAGATACCACCTTGCCTTTTCTGCATCTTTCTTAGAATTCTCTTTTAACCAAATGCGTAGCAAATATTTTAATGCTTGTGCTTGCAACATTCCAGCCTTCACTGAGGGAGCATCTTGAATCGCTTCTTCAATTACATCAATAGCTTCTTGGCTTCCACGAGTGTAGTGTGCAGGGCTATTAACTTCATCGTTACGACCAACGTAAATGGTATCATTTACTGTTTTACCTTTGATTGAGCCTAAATTAAAGCTGCTATCAAAATAATCATCGCCTTTAAATGTACTCATGTTGAAATTTGAAAAACTCATTTTTTATGGCTCACAATATGCATGTTCACTACCTAATATAGAGACAAAGATTATATTGTGTGAGGAATGATTAGTCCAAAAGGTGATCCAACTTATATTAAAAATAAAGATCGTTATTTCATGCAAGTAGCTGAAGCAGTTGCTAAAGCATCAACGCATCCTACTGCTCCTGGTGGCTGCATCATTGTTCGAGGACGTGAAATTATTGGAGATGGGCGCTCACTATTAACAGACAGCAAAGTAGAGGTTGATTGTTTAACTTACGCTATTGCTGCTTCTGCTAAGACAGGTACAAGTACAGTTGGTTCTATTATTTATACCACTCGCTATCCATTTTCTTCATCTGTATTTCAAGCTCATTTAATGGGGATCAATAGGATCTTTGTCCTATCCCACGAATGGGAAACTTACTATAAAGATGAATTCCGTAAAGCAGCCCGTCTAGCACGCGAAGTATCTATCTCTATTGAACCAATCTTCTTTAATGAAGACCCAAGATTTACAACTAATTCATATGACCGCAACATCGATAAAGAACTCTACCCAGATCAAAACCCATTTGAAACGGATGAATATGATCCAACAGATTCAGCAATTACCCATGACGAAGACACAACTACTATTTGATATTGAATCCACAGGACTACTGCGCAGAGGATCTCGTATTCACTGTATCGTTATGCGTGATGCTAATGATGATAGTACTACTATTTTTGATCATCTGCCTGAACGTAGTATCCTTCAAGGAGTAAAAAAACTTGAGCAAGCTAATGTGTTAATTGGGCATAATATTATCAATTTTGATGTTCCGTTAATCAAGGAGCAGTTTCCTGACTTTGTAACTGAAGCTACATTGATGGATACACTAGTCCTCAGTAGATTATTTTATCCACATATTCAAGACCGTGATTTTGAGAGACGTCCACTAGGTATGCCTCAACGACTTTACGGTCGTCATAGTCTTGAAGCATGGGGCTATCGACTGAAATGTTTCAAAGGAGACTTTGGAAAACATGAAGGTAACTGGGAGCAATACACCCCAGAGATGCTTGATTACTGTATTCAAGATACAGAAGTAACACTTAAACTTTGGCAACTAATGCAACGGAGAATGAACGACTATGCCTAAGAAGAATGATCCATTAACTGTAGAAGAAGTTACAGAAGCATCCGATATCTTTTTCCCTTTATTTGATGTCGTTAATGACCGTATGCCGAAAGGCTCAACAACGGAAGATACTTTAAAGATTATGGAAGCAATTGCTAAGCTTGGTCATAAGAACCGAGCTGATAAAGCAGCTAAAGAAAAAGAACTTACGTTTGGTTTTAATAAGGAGGATGAGACTGATGATTGATTGCGTTGAACTTGAGATGAAGATGGCTGAGATTATGGCTCAGCAAGAAGCTAGTGGTTTTCGTTTCGATATCAATGCGGCAGAGCGTGTCCGATCAGAGCTTCAAACAGAAGCAGAGGACTTAGAAACTGCAATTGCCAATAGATTTGTCTATGTTCCAGGCAAAATTTATACACCAAAACGGTCTAATAAAACTAAAGGCTATATAGCTGGTGCACCTATGACTCGTCTGATTGACTTTAACCCTACAAGTCGTCAGCACATTGCATGGGCTTTGCAGAACTTTCGTCAGGCTCGATTCACTAAAGTGACTGAAACTGGTAAGCCAAAGGTTGATGAAGCCACACTATCTGAGATGCGGGACGTCGCACTCCAGCAAGGCAATGAGAAGCTCCATGAAGAGTGTGAGATGTTTATCCGGCTGCTTACGCTACAGAAGTGGTTAGGGCAGCTGAGTGAAGGTGCCAACTCTTGGTTTAACACTATTGCTGATGATGGTTGTATCCATCACAGCTGCTCTCTCGCTACGGTCACAGGGCGAAATGCCCACCGTGGTCCCAACTTGGGGCAGGTCGTAAGTGCACCGTGGGCTAGGCAGCTGTTTGTACCTCACCCTGGCATGGTCATGGTGGGGGCTGACTTAGAAGGGCTCGAACTTCGGGCGTTAGGGCATTACCTATCTGCTTATGACCAGGGTGCTTTTGCTGACATTGTTCTCAATGGGGATGTCCATCAACAGAATGCTGATCGTATGAGTACCCCAAACGTTCCTGTTTCTCGGAAGATTGTGAAAAATTTAACTTATGGGTTTATTTATGGAGCTGGAGATGTGAAGTTGGCTCACATCCTCAAACCTGAATTATCAGATGCACAGAAGAAAACTCTTGGTCAAGAACTACGGCGTAAGTTCCTTGATGCTATCCCAGGGCTCGAACCGTTAATTGATGCAGTCAAGATCAAGGTTCGTACTACTGGGCAGCTACGTGGACTTGATGGACGCCCTTTGTTCTGTCGAGCTGAACACAGTGCATTCAATGCTCTACTCCAGTGTGCAGGCGCAATATTGAGTAAGCGATGGGTAGTTATTAGCCATCAGATGCTTGAATCAGCAGGACTCACGTACAACCGTGACTACACAAGGTGTGCCTATGTACATGATGAGCAGCAGCTTTCTGTAGTTCCTTCTGAAGTTGATCGTGTCAAACAACTTTTAGTTGCTGCTGCACCTGAAGCAGGTAGATACTACAACTTCCGAGTCCCTATTACTGCGGCTGCAGACCATGGTGAAACTTGGGCTGATACTCATTAATGAAATACGAAACTTGGTTAGAAAAAATTATTAGTATGCCCTCCCTAAATGGAGGAGGGACTTTCCTTGCTCCTATATTTGCTGAGCTTCTACAAGGGCATTCTTATGAAACAGCATTTGAATGGTGTGCCGGTCCTGCTTGGATCGGTTGTTTATTGCTAGAACAAAAGATCTGCAAGCATTTAGTTACAGGTGATATTAATCCTGATTCAGTTGCATGTGTAGAAGCGACTAAAAAAATCAACCAATATAATATCTCGCCTTTCTGTAGCAATAATATGGAAAGCATTCCTGAATATAGGTTTGATTTAGTAGTTGCAAATCCGCCTAATTACTGCAATATTCAAGCAACTCATCCTTTTGGATTCTTGCGTGACGACTTAAGACCATCAGACATTGATTGGCACATTCATGAAGATTTTTATAAGACAATAACCAAATACTTACATTCTTCAAGTAAATTATTTATCTCGGAAGTTGCTGTTGATTGTTTAGAAGTATACTTTGGTGATGACTTATATGATAAAAGAAGTATCCCTCCGATTGAAGTGTTTTGTCGCATGTTAGAACAGAATAATCTTCAACTTGTAAATCGACATCCATATATTTTTGACAATGTGCCTTGTGATATTTTAGAAATTGCGACTATATCTTGCTAGGTATAATATTTTTTATGGACGACTTACATATTGCTGTTGAGTTTGACGAGCGTGCAGTACGTGCGCTCCATTGTGCTGTGTCAATGACACTAGAGAAATGGACAGGGCAAGGAGAAGTAGATCAAGAACAACTGTTTAAACTAAAGCATTTCTTGCAAGGCGCTATTTTTGAATTTGATCTTGGTCTTTAAGTTTATTTTTAAACTCGAATAATATACCCTTCTTCCTCTTTTGGGTTTGGCTCACGTGAATTATGATAAGCGATCCCTCCTAACCCCAACGCTAAAAATAGAGAGTTAGTTGCTACTGATTTATTATTTTTTTCTATCCAATCTTTCATGTTCTTGTCAACAGTATCATCATTTTCATACTGAATCATAACCTCTTGCATTGCATCGTCTTTGAATTGCTGTGCTTTAGCTGAAGGTGGAGGAGTATTTAATCTTGTTGACTGTGCAGACAAAGGAGTACTGTTATTTAATCCATAGTATGCTTTCATCTCAGCTCTTATTTCATCTTGTAAGTCCAAGGTTTCCCTTTTTCCAGTCATGCCAAAATGGTCATAAGCTTCCCTCCAACCTTCTCTTGGACTTAGCTCTGCTTTGTAATAGTCACCATCTTTGGCATCAATAATTTTAAGTAACTCTTTAAGTTGTAACCCACCACCAATTGCATTTATTTGTTTCCGTGCAACGTACTCTTCAGTATCTCGGTTCCTATTTCTTCCTCTAGTCATCTCTTAAAGTAACAGCAGTACTACTATTATATTGGCTAAAATAGTCTACTCTTTGTGTGATTTTTAAAGTGGATAAAATAGTTACAAGCTTGTTATTTGTTCATGTTCTCTTCTAGTGATGTAAAAAGATTTGCAACCAATTTTATTTCTCAACATCCTCTTATACACGGGTCAAAAGCAGTTTTAGGTGGATTAGTTCGTTCTAAGCCTTTTCAGAATCTTAGAAATGCAGTAGTTGATAATGCACCTGGCATTGGTTTACCAGAGCGTACTTTTATCAAAGCTATGACAGGCGGTGATACCGTCACACCTGGAGGCATTAAACTTACTGACGATCAGCTAGCAAGATTGAAGCAGGCACACACCGTGCAAAAAGATCCAACTAGAAAACCAATTCTTCGAGAGTTTAAACCAGAAGAAGTAAAAATACCTGGTATGTCTTTTAATGATTTATCACCTGAACAACAAAAGTCAGAGGTAGACTTTTTTAATGAGACTTTTCGAGCGATAGATAATGATAAACTTGCTAAATTTAATTCACCTTATATAACAACATACGGACATAAGTCAAGTGACAGTGGTTATGGGCGCGATCTAAAAATGACGTTTGGCGGTTTATCTATGCGACCGACCCCAGAAGGTGGGATGAATATACAAGATCAATGGAAGATTGATGACGCAGCTACTGTAGCTGCTGATAAGACTACAGGAATGCGTGGTCAAGATACTTTTGATAGAAAACTAGATTTAATTGAAGGCGGGAGTATTCCTTCTATCATTGCAAGTGTTGCCAAAGGCTTAGGAACCTATGAACCTATAAATATTGATAAAACAATTTCACCAAGGGACTGGCAAGGCATCACACCAAGAGAATCTTCATTTACAGAACGAGTTGAAGATAATCTCAGCCCTGGCTTATCAAAGTTAAATGAAGGTTATGACTATCTGAAGAGTTTGGCATTTCCAGAAAAAAATACTGAGTTTGATTATTCTGAGCTTGATTGACAGAACTATTTAATGGCCGCTAGAATATAAATACGTTCATCTCCTAACATTAAGAGACGCAAGTACCGCAAGAATGGCGGGAAGGAACGGGAAACTTACCACCTCACTATGGAGTTTCCAATGACCCAAATACAAGCCCGTGCTGTCGAAAATGCACGCAAAGAATACCGTCGTGCACAGAATGAACTGCGTGTTCATCGTCTGTCTGAGACACGTTACCGGGGTATTCCCACAATCAAAGCAACAGATGTAAAAGAACATCATGGCTGCTTTACATATCGTGGAGTAAGTTACTGCCACTAATGCATACAATTATATTTCTGTCCCTCGCCTAACAGCGTGGGTCTTTTTTTGTTTATTTAACTCATATAATAACTGAAGCGATAAGTATTAATCGCTGTACATAAGACTATTATTATTATGAAAACTATTTTTGTTGTAGCAGCTTTGTCTGCGCTGTCTGCCCCAGCATTCGCTGGCCCTTACGCCAACGTAGAAAACAATGCCGGTTGGGTTGGCAACGAGTTTACCGCAGCTGTCACAGAAGCTCACGCTGGTTATGAATTTAAAGCTGGCGAAGACGCTATTATTTATGTACAGGCAGGTCCTGCTTTTATCTCTATCGAAGATAAAGATCTAAGCACTGAAGTGTCTGGCAAACTTGGTATTGTTGCCGATGTCTCAGAGAATTTTGAAGTCTACGGAGAAGTCGCATTCATCACCGAAGATCAAGAATTTGACGTGGATACCCTTACATTGGGTACCAAGGTTGGTGCCACCTACCGCTTCTGATAAGTAACGAACAAGGGCCTCCTAATTGGAGGCTCTTTTTTATGTTTTGAATACAATAGATAGAGACTATGTAATAGATAGATGCGTAAAGCTGGGCTTTTTATTAGTGAATACTTGCGTGAAGGTAAGTTATCAAGTAATAGATCTAAACCTATCGGTCAAGGTGGTAATGCTGTGGTGTATGCCTCAGATACTCCAGGCAATGTAATGAAGCAGCTTAAAGATCGCGATAGAGGTAGATTTGATTTGCCTGGTGATGCTCCAGCAGTTATTGATGAAGCTAATTTACAAGCAATCGCAGCAGAAATGGGCATTGCTCCACGTGTTGCTGGTGTAGAAACATTCCGTGGCGGCATTGGAAACCGTATTGAGATGGAAGACATTAGAGATAACTTTGAAACTCACGGAAACCGTTATCGTGAATTCCCTGAAGGTCAAGATGCTGTCCGTGTAAATCAACAGTTAGGTCAGCTGGCTCTTAAAGGCGTGCGCTTAGACGATAGACATAACGGTAATGTTATGTATAACAAAATGACTGGTCGCCCATTACAACTTGACTTCGGTATTGGTGATCGTGTATCAGGATCTGATCAAGTACAAGCGTTAGCTGAAGCAACTGCTGATGGTTTCAGTGCTGCTGGTATTGGAGACGTTGGTGATATCTTTAGAGCTACTGTCTATGACCTACTTGAAGGTGGTCAAGTAGCAGATGCTATGGATGTAGCTAAGCAAGGCTTCAGCCGACTACAGAAAATTAGAGCACCTCTACAGGGAGTTGAAACAGTTATACCTAATGCTGCTACCCCAGGCTACTCAATACAAGACTTCATCCCTGGATAACTTTTAAGTAGAGAGCTTGTTATAGATATCACTGCTCACTGAATCCTCTGGGCGGAATGATTCTGCTCGCCGCTGATCGGCTCCAGCCTCCCTTAACCGTTGCTGCTGCATTGCAATTCCTTGAGTAAATCCACCAGTACCTGGCCTCTGCTCCGTAGCAAAGGGCTTACGCTGTAAATCACTTGATAAGTAGCTTTTAAATGCTTTGGCTCTTGCAATCGCTCCAAGACGGTTTTGTGGTTGATATGTGTTTCGATCCTGCTTGCTTAAGCGGCGACGATCAATTGGCTTAGTTCGTAAGGAAGCAGGAGATGACACTATAAATCCTCGTTATGCTTCTATTGTACTGAAGTAATTATCCTTAGGTTTAACATTGCCATCGCAGATTAGTTTATCTAGGTAATTGATATCAGGCTCTTTCAAATCTATTTCATTGTCATATAACCATTGCCATGCTTCAAAATATTCCTCTATTGACTTAGCAGAGACACTTCCGAACGCTATACGTTTAGCCTCAGCTACTTTCACAAACCTACTTGTTGGTTTAATTTCTGAACAGCTTTAGCAACAGGCAGCATTGTTGCCATGACTTTCTTTGGCAACTCCACTTCTGTATTAGTAACTGTTAGTTTAACTAGTTCAACTTTCTCTTCAATCTCATTCATTTTTTTATTACACCCTTCACTTTTCATGTCAGTAAATTTTAAAGCGACTAGCAAAGCAATGACTGGGCCAACAATGTATTCCATTTATTATTAATTAACTGCATGTAGTCTAGCTGTTATGCAATAAACGTGAGACCATCATCATCTAAATCATCATCTTCCCAACCAATATCCATGATATCTGTTGGTAGCTCTTCTGAATTATCTACATTTAGTTCTAAGAGTTCACAGAATGTTTGTTCAGAAATTATTTCGGGACAACCACTTTGCTGTTCATCAATCTTAAACATAATGCCATTTGACATTAGCGTTTGTTGAACACCATTCTTTTGTTCCATGCGAGATTTAAGCAGTCGCAAGCACGTTTTCTCCAGTGCTGGGCGGCTCATCTTGTTTACCTCGTATCGTGCACGGGTCAGAGCAAATCGCTGTTCTATTGATAGTCCTGCATTCATCTAATTCTTCCTCAAATCTTTTGTTAGAAATCCATTCGTCAATGAGTTCTTTGGCAGTCTCATTATAAAAAGACTGCTGTTGAAACCATACTAACCAAGGTTCAGTTCCTTTGGAGTGATTACACTCCTGACAAGCAGGTAATAAGTTACTTCTTAAGCTGCTACCGCCCCTGCTCTTGGGACGAATGTGGTCCAGTGTAGTGGCTCGGTTGCATCTGCAATAACAGCAGAGGCCTCCCCATCCATACTTTATTGACTTTTTAAATCTGCGTTTGGCTACTTGCTTAGATAAACAAGAGAGGTCGAACATTAAGTCCTTCCAGTCGTTCGCAATTCCCATAGTTGTTATTAGGCAACTGCTTTTACTTTACTTAATACCCGTCTCTTGCGTAATTATGTAGTGCGTTTCAAAACTTTTTAGCGATTAACTGATCCATCTTGTCTTCAATTCTAATTAGATGATCGCCCATGCGGATCATTGCTGTTGTAAAATCATTCTTTGATGTATATGATTCCACTACTTTTAATTCAAGTTTGTCAACTTTATTATCTAGCTGTGTCACTCTAGTATTTACTTTATTAAAAAGTACAGCTGTTCCTGTAACGATTGCGATAACAACTGGTACAACGGTTTCAATCATCTTGTTCCATAGGTTTGTAACTTGTTGAAATTGTCCAGCCATCTCGGCCGAACGTACCAGTTTCTGTGGTTTTCCATGTTCGTTTTTTAGTTGCTTGAGCCTTGTGCCACTTGTCCTCAGCCTGGTCGAGCTTATGTGGCAGGGAAGCGTAAAACTTTTTTTGTCGGACGTATCGCTGAACTTTTTCCCAGCCGCGACTATCGAACTGAAATAACCATTGCCCATCGTCTGGGACGTTTATTTGGTCTTTTTTGGCTTAATCGCTTCCAACGCGCTAATTACTAGCTGAATTACACTATTGCTTTTCAATGGTGTTAAAGCAATAACTTCAGATGCTGCTGCTAAAACAATCCAAAAGATTGCTGATTCCAGGATAGCCATGACAATTATATGGGGAGTGTTATCTTTATTTTATCACCTATAAAACTACGTCAGCTACCGTAGTTCCTATATACCTAATCTTAAATACTACGTAGCTCCTATACATCTATTATTTATAAACAGTATATAGGAGCCAGCGTAGTTAGCGTAGCTTTTGTAGCTTTATCTCTTATAGTTTTCCCATTCCTTGTTTATCGTATTAAGTGCGGTTTGCATTACAGAAAGTTTTACTTCCTGCCCGTATATCCCTTTGGTTCCTCCAATAGCCCATCCACAAATACGAGAACATACACTGTCAGAGATATCGTTATCTAAACACCTGTCTCTTAGGTAGTTGCGAAATCCGTGCGCTGATATACCACAGTACTTTTTGTACTCTCGACTTCTGTTGTCTCCTTCCCTTGGGTTGGTACTGAATTTAAAATCAGGCAAAAACTGAAGCCATGGCTGAAAAATAGGTATTGATCGAATAGATGCATCATTTTTAAGTAGACGTGTACTGTTATGTCTTATAAGAAAGTGTGGAATAGGGGCGTCATGCACGATTTCTTCGGGCAATATGCCAGCTAATTCTTCTACTCTCATTCCATGCCAAATTAATCCCAGGAATAATGGATCATAGTGAAACCTTTTGAAGTGCTCCCATGGTTTGTACGGATATGTTTTTGTTAGATATTTAAACCGGCGACCTGCACCGTGAAACGGATTTTTTTCAAAGTCAATCCTGTTCTCTTCCATAGCTACTTGATACATCGAACCTATGTACCCGAGTCTTGTTTTAATCGTGGCATCACTCCAGTCTTTCTCGACTGACTCGATAAAACGTTCAACCATTCTTGGATCTTTAAAAGCAACGTATGGCTGATTAGCTATTCGTCTGCTTGCGATCTCCCACATTCGATAGGTCGAAGGTCGGATGCGTTTCTTTCTTGCGGAATAATCACGCAAGTCGGCAATGGTGTACATGATGAAATATAAGGAACGCCAATACGTTTCTACCTAAAACCATCAGTATTTGTGGGGTTGCCACAAGGACTGCTTCTCTAGTAGGTTTAGAGATCGCCTATGCGGGCGTAGTTTAGTGGTAAAACCTCAGTATTGACACACCTACCCTATCATGTGAAAACCATATCACATCCCTGGCAATAAACCCCTCGCTGCGCCTTCCTCTGGAAAGTCACGGGGTCTGGATTCGATGCTGCTTTTTCCACCCGACACCCTTTCGTGTGCTTGAAACGTTGCACGTTTGTAGCGATGCATAAACACGTCAGGTATCCAGTACGTCTCTATCCAATCAATGGTTGGGTTTAATGCCATATGTCGCTCTACCGAATGGCACATAGCTCCCATTTGTATGTAGCCATCGTGAGAGACGCAGGTGTTATCTCCTGTTCTATGTAGATAAAGGGTTTTATTCACGAACGATACTTAGAAGTTTTATCTGCAATATCTTCGGGTTGCTTACTGTATTGTTCTCCTTTACGCGCAGCAGCACGTTTCTTTGCTGTGCTTCTGTTGTATTCCTTGTCAGTTATATTCTCACGTGCTTTTTTGGGGAGGTACTTCTTGCCAGACTTTGTACCCCAGTCTTCCCTAGTCCAACCACCACGTGACTTTCCTTTGGATTTAGCTTTGGATCTAGTTGATTCAGACATTACATATTCTACGGTACATTGTGTTTATTATGTTTTTTGTTTAGTTTGAAACTATTGAATTAAAGCCTTCAGGAGACTGCCATCCATAATCTTTACCTCCCCATTTTACAGGAGATCCTTTTAGAACAGCTT
>Ga0209535_1000962_pt1 | contig 19905 bp, 21 predicted proteins | sample LinPmetageLP28_FD_184041 | JGI IMG/M metagenome (GOLD analysis project Ga0209535, IMG submission 184041) | Marine viral communities from the Pacific Ocean - LP-28 (SPAdes) (version 2) | ecosystem: Environmental > Aquatic > Marine > Oceanic | place: Pacific Ocean | collected 2009-08-22
CATAACAAAAAACGCGTTTACGGAAATTTTCCAGAGTTTTAGATGAGCCAAAAAAAACGATCAGATAAAAATAGCACCACATCCGCAGTCCAAGGCTTTGCTGGAGCGATGGAGGATGTGCCATTGCCTGAAGGCGTTGAACTTCGCGGCGAGGATGAGTTGGTGATTTGGCGGCAGTTCACCCGCGCACGCGCGAGGGAAGATTGGCGCGACATGGACCTGATTTTGCTGACTAAAATCGTAAAAATGGAAAGCGATATTCGCAAGCATCAAGACACGTTGGACCGCTCTGGCGTGATCATACAAAACAAACGTGGCACGCTTGTCACAAACCCGCTGTTAAATGTTGTCGATACTTTAGAGCGCCGCCAGATGGCGGTGATCAGATCAATGAGCCTAAACCAACAGCACAGCGACCCGCGCACAATAAACGCCTCGGCCAAATCTGAGAGTAACGCTAGATCGTTGCTGAAAACTATTGGCGTCGAAGGCTTAATCGCAACACCAATGAACTGAGGCTAAATGAAAACCGCAGAGTTTTTTGAGCATAAAGTTTCCAATGTAGCGGATCTTATCCCCTACGCATTAAACAGCCGCACGCACAGCGACCAACAGATTGCGCAGCTTGCGGCAGCGATCAGAGAGTTTGGTTTTACAAACCCGGTTCTGGTCGATGAAGAAAACAACTTGATTGCTGGACACGGTCGGTTGCTTGCGGCGCGCAAATTAAAGATGGATCAGGTGCCGTCAATTGTTGTAGCCGGTTTGGATGATCGGCGCAGGCGCGCGCTGGTTATCGCTGACAATAAGCTGGCGCTGAACGCTGAGTGGGATGTTGAGGCGCTTGGCGTTGAGCTTGATGACTTGGCCGAGGAATTTGGCGAGTTGATGGGCTTTAGCCAAGATGAACTTGTTGCGCTTATGACCAAGGTCGAGGAAGGTCTGACCGACGAAGACGCTGTGCCTGACGCGCCTGACGTGCCGATAACAATTGAAGGCGATGTTTGGACGCTGGGCAATCACAGGCTGATGTGTGGCGACAGTACAAGCATCGATGCGGTTGATATGGTCATGCCTGAAACGGCTAATATGATTTTCACTGACCCACCATATCTCATGGATTTTACTGGCGGCATACATGCCGATGGCTCTAAGTCTTTCAACGCTAAACACGGCAAGATTAAAAATGACAAAATGTCGAAAGCTGAAGGTGAAGATTTTCTTGATTCAATAAACACTGTAATCAAAGCCAAAGTTGACGGTGCTTTTTACATTACATTTTATAGATTAGGAATTGACCAATATTATTCAAGTTTTGAAAGAGTGGGTTTGAAATGTCGGTCTTTAATTATTTGGGACAAGGGAAACCACACTCTAAGCAATAGTGATTACATGAGCACATATGAGCCGATGTTTTACGGATGGGTCAATAATCACAAGTTTTATGGCGGCAAGAATGGAATGGACATATGGCGTATAAAACGCACGGCAAAAAATGATCTGCATCCAACAATGAAGCCAGTTGAGCTGTGTGAAAAGGCTATACTTGACGGCAGTCAAATTAACGAAATTGTTTTAGATTTGTTCGGCGGCAGCGGCAGCACCTTGATCGCTTGCGAAAAAATAAACCGACATTGCCGCATGATGGAACTAGACCCAAAATACTGCGACGTAATTATCAAGCGCTGGCAGGAGTTTACTGGCAAGCAAGCGGTGCATGAAAACGGCAAGACTTATGACGAGTTGAGCGTTGCAGAGCCGCAAAAGATCAGCGCTTGAAGCTGTTGCAAATGTTGCGATTGGTTTTCTGGTCGCGGTGGCCGCAAACCTGATTGTTTTACCTGCGTTTGGATACCCGGTCACTGTGGCCGACAGCTTTGGCATAGGCATAATTTTCACGGCTGTCAGTTTGGCGCGCAGCTATATTGTCAGACGCTTGTTTAACAAATTCGACTACCCCCCCCCACCTCAACTCTGAGCGTCGTGATGACGCCCACCATCCTAAAAATGGAGGCCGATCATGGCTGGCACTATTACCACGGCGTTGAGCAACGCCTTCAAAGTACAATTGCTTAAAGGCAACCACGATTTTGACACGTCGATGCGCGTGATTTTGCTGAAAGAAGAAGAAAACCTATCAACTGATTATGGCGCGGCAACTGTGTCAAGCGGCAGCATTGGCACAGATGAAGTCAGCCATTCAAGCTATGACGCAGTTTTAAGCGGATCGGCTGCGCCCGGCTTCTCAAGAAATGTACAGGGCAACGGCGGCGGCGCTTATGTTACCATCGCAAGCACATATCCTAAGCTTGGCAGCGACGGCACAACCGCTGAAATTGATTTTCAAGATGCAGTCTTTAGCAATGTCACGGTCGCGGCTGATGGCTGCGTGCTTTACAATTCAAACGCTGGTGACCCAGCAAACGATGTCATTGCTGTTTTTAGTTTCGGCGGCACCGTTTCGGCGACTGCCGGTGACTTCACGATCCAGTTTCCTGCGCCCGGTACATCAACCAGTATTCTGCGACTAGCATAAGCGGGGCGCGCTGGCATGGTCAAATTTATAAACAGATGTAAGGTGCAGGTCGCTTCTGGCGGAACCGGCACGCTTACATTTGGGAGCGCTGTTGCGTCTTTTGAAAGTCTGGCCGACCAGTCTGTTGTTAATGCTGACCAGCTTCGTTACACCTTGGAACAAGGCAACGAATATGAAGTTGGCACAGGTGTAATTGGGCTGGCTGGCAGTACGTACACAATGACCCGGACGCCTTTAAAATCGTCAAATTCTGACAACTCTGCAATAAATGCAGGCGCGTCGGCGGTCTGTTTCTTTACAATGTTGGCCGATGACGTCACGCAATATTTGGCTGATTTGGCAAACGTTTCGGACACGTCGCCATCCGGTGGTCAAACTTTGACTTGGGACGCTGCAGCCAGCACATGGAAACCCGCCAGCCCAAGCGGTGGCATTGTTAATGTTTCGACATATGCAAACTTACCGGGATCGCCCAGTGTGACCGATTTGGCGTTTGTCACAGACACTAAGTCACTATACATATACGATGGTTTAGAATGGGACAGGTTTTACACAGATACAAACGCCACACCCGATTGGACAACAGAACCCCCAGAAACTGATACATTAGCAGCGGATGGGACTGCAAAGGTCCAGACTGTTGCGGCATCTGATCCAGAGGGATTTCCGATTGAGTACTCTCATGACACTAATCCATCGGATCAGGCGCAAGCAACTATTTCTAATGTGGCGGGTGTCTTTACAATTACTCCATCAACTACAGAGGCAAATGAGGGAAGTTTTACGTTAAGGTACAGGGCGACAGACGGAATACATTCAACGTCTAGGTCAACAGTATATACGCTTTCGTTTTATACAAACCCAGACATTGCCAACGCCAGCTATGATAGCAAAAGTTTCGCCCTTTCGCAATCTGCGCCTCATAGTATCTGGATGAATCCAACAGGGACAAAACTGTATGCTTATGGATACAGTAGTGATAGAGTTTATCAGTACAGCTTGTCTACTGCTAATGATATAAGCACAGCCTCTTATGATAATGTCAACTTTAATGTAAGTTCTCAAGAAGGCAGCGGCAGAGCAATGTGCTTCAGCGGAGATGGACTACACTTTTACATTGGGGGTTCATCAACTGACTCGATATTTCAGTATGATATGACCACAGCGTTTGACGTAAGCACGGCATCCTACAGCAATTACAGTCTTAGTGTGAGTTCACAAGAAACCACCCCTGCCTCACTGGGCTTTAATACAACAGGCACCAAAATGTTTGTTATGGGATATTCTTCAGATAAAGTGCATTCTTATGACCTTAGTTCTGCATATGATTTAAGCACAGCCTCTTATAACAATGTCAACTTTAGCGTATCTTCGCAAGAAACAACTCCATATGGATTTGCCTTTAACAAGACGGGATCAAAGATGTACGTGGTCGGCACTGGCACTGACAAAATTTATGAATACGATTTAAGCACTGAGTTTGACCTTAGCACATGCTCTTATAACAATGTTTGTAGCGGGGCTTTAAGTTCTTCTACCAACCCAGTCAGTATTTATTTTAGTGCAGATGCGAGAAAGATGTTTATTCAAACCACCGCTGATGCTGTGTATCAATATAGCACATAGGGTGATTTGATTAAATGTTAGGCTTTGCTCCGATATCAACCGCGACGATTGGCGGGGCTGGCGTCACAAGAGACGTTGTTTTAGCAGAGATCACTGGTCTGCAAAGTGTTGTGCAGCTTGGCACAATAAGTGTGTCATCGAATGTAAAATTGACCGATGCTCCAATTAGAATTGCAAACTCAACAACAATAGTTGATGGATCAGCACGAAGAACAGAATTTCCATTTGTTACTTGGACAAATTATAGGATGTTTGGCTGGATCGCACAGCCTTTAGACAGTAATGGTAATTTTAAAGTCACGCTCTCTTTACCGACTTATGATCACGGCATCTTTGGGATTGACGGCCAAGTAACATCTGAGCCAATCACGCATCAAGGCGCACACGCGCCGCTTGTGAATGGCGATTATACATTCCCGGCGACGGTCAATGATGCTGGGCTAACACAATATCAACAGCCGCCGCATTTGCGGCACTTGCCTGAGACGATAACAAGCAGCGCGGTGACAATATCCTCGCTTGCTGACCCGCTCGTTGCAACTTTAACATTTCCAGCGACTGATCCGGGCTTGTTTAGCGTTATTGTCGGGCAAGTCAGAACCCTTAACACATACGACGAAACCGACAACGATACATACTTTTCTGAAAGTTTAATGAATGGATTTGCCGGTGACATTCTTTTGCCCGGTGAAAACAAATTGCGTGAGTTGTTTCACCTTTTTGCGGACAAAGGCTTTCAAATTGGTCCTGTTTCCGTTGGGACATTTGGCACTAATAAAACCAGTGAGACGAAAGGCGCAGCTTGGGTGCTGTATGGCATGAAATTGCAGCCGCAAATCACGGCTTCAAACTTCCCTGATGGCACGCCGGTATCACAAGAACACACGTTTTTAGTCACTGGCGCGCTTGGTGTAATCAAGCCTCTTGTAACTGTAAATTTAACCGGGCTGTCAATGTCGGCCAGCGTTACAAATGTGCAGGGAAACGTTGCGCAGCCGCTGACAGGCCAGTTAATAGGTACAGCTTTAACGCCTGACCCGCCTTGGTATGTAAACCAATCGCGCGTGCAGCTAGTTGCGAAAGCTAATCAGGCGGCTGACAGCGCAGTATATCCATATTTGCCGGGGCCGTTTGATAGTGGTCCACTGCAGCAAGATTTTGACCTTACGCTGTCGCTTGGAGCGCTAGCTTCACCGATTGGTGTTGATGTTCCTGTTTCTGGCGTTTCAGCGATCACGGCGACAGTTGGACAGGTTACAACACGGTCGTTTAATACTGTGCCGGTGCCGTCGTTGCCAGCAATTACCACAGCAATAGGCAATCTTGAGGGCGAGCCAACTGAAATTGTTTCTGACAGTTTCAACATCACGGTTGCGCTTGGTGCAATCACAACAACATCTGTTGCAAATGCAACCGCGACAAGCTTTGCGTTTGGCGTAAGTTTTGGCAGTGTCACGCCTGTTGCAAATTCAAATGTATTCCCGACAGGTTTCGGCACTGTTTTCTCGTTAAATTCATCTTTGACGCTGACTGGATTGGCAAATCATCCGCTGCAAAGCCAAGTCGCAACTGTGCGGTTGTCGGCGTTGCGCAAGCAAGTTTACGCGACGATCACGAGCAGCAAGCCAATGCCGCCAGCACTGCCAAATTTTGTCAAACTAGCGCCTGCAAATTCTAATTTTGCAGTGGTGGACAGAAAAACAAATCAGTCGGTTGTGTCGGCAAAATTAACTGGATTGGGGTAAACAATGTCATCTGAGTTTATCATCAAGCAAAATGACACGTTGCCGACTTTAACGGCAATTCTAAAAGATCCTAATAACAACGTAATTGATCTGACAAATTGCACTGTGACGTTCAAAATGGGAACAGAAAGCGCGGCTAAAGTTACAGGCGCAACGACTATCACTGACACGACCGGCGGCGCGGTCAGTTATCAATGGTCTGCAAGCGATACTGATACCGCTGGCGTTTACCTTGGAGAATTTGAAGTTGTGCAAGCGTCAGGTTTGAAAGAGACATATCCAAACAATGAGCCGTTTCGCGTCGTAATCCGACAGGACTTTTTCTAAGTTTGACCAGAGGCAAAAAAGTCGTCGCGTTTATTGAGGCTTTTTGTTTGATCCCAGAGGGCCAGTACGTCGGCCAACAAATGAAACTTCTGCCGTTTCAAAAAAAGTTTATTCTGGACGTCTATGACAACCCGGCAGGAACAAGCCGCGCATATCTAAGTGTTGCGCGCAAAAATGGAAAATCTGCGTTAATTGCGGCGATTTTATTGGCACATATCGTTGGGCCAGAGGCAAAGCAAAACAGCCAGATTGTCAGCGGTGCAAGATCACGCGAACAAGCGGCGCTTGTGTTTAAATTAGCCGAAAAAATGGTGAGGTTATCGCCGCAATTATCAGAGATTGTCAGGGTCGTGCCATCAAGCAAAATGCTTGTCGGCTTAGTGATGAATGTTGAATATAAAGCGATCAGCGCAGAAGCTAACACCGCGCACGGCTTGTCGCCTGTTTTGGCGATTTTGGACGAGGTCGGTCAGGTCAGAGGGCCGCAAGACAGCTTTATTGAGGCGATTGAAACCGCTCAGGGCGCGCACGCATCGCCGCTTTTAATTGCAATCAGCACGCAGGCTGCAACTGACGCTGATTTGTTTTCTAATTGGCTGGATGACGCCGCAAACGCCAAAGATCGGCGAATTGTTAGTCATGTGTATACTGCGCCAGAGGATTGCGCGCTAAACGACAAGAAATCGTGGCGCGCGGCCAACCCGGCGCTTGGAAAGTTTCGGTCACTGCAAGACATGGCCGATTTTGCAAAACAGGCGGCGCGTCTGCCTGCAAAGGAGAATAGTTTTCGCTGGCTTTACTTAAATCAGCGCATTGAGGCGGTTTCGCCGTTTTTGTCAAAATCTGAATGGGAAGCAAACGCAAATGCGGCTGATGTGCCGCTTAATTCGCCTTGCTGGGCGGGGCTGGATTTATCGGCAAGCCGAGATTTGACCGCGTTAGTTTTGGTTTTTCCAATCAACGATCAGTTTCATGTTGTGCCGCATTTCTTTTTGCCTGCGCAGGGCATCAGAGAGCGCAGCCAAAGCGAAAAATACCCATATGACACATGGGCGAAGCAAGGTTATTTAACGCTTATTGACGGGCCAGTGATTATTCCGAGCGTGATCGCAATGGCGGTCGCTGAAATATCGCAAGATTATGACCTGCAATTGCTGTCATATGACCGCTGGCGCATTCACGATTTCCAGCGCGAATTGGACAATATCGGCGCGCAGATACCAATGGCAAGTTTCGGTCAGGGTTTTAAGGATATGGCTCCTGCGGTTGATAAGGTTGAACGGCTAGTGGCCGAGCGCAAATTGCGTCACGGCGGCAATCCGATTTTAAATATGTGCGCAGCGGGCGCTGTAATTGAGCAAGACCCGGCAGGCAATCGAAAGCTGACGAAAAAGAAAAGTTTAAGCCGCATTGATGGCTTGGTCGCTTTGGCGATGGCGTTGGGCTGCATGTCCACAGAGGGCGAAATCGTGATGACGTCGCCTTGGGATGATCCCGATTATCGGCTGGCGGGCTAGGAGAGAAAATGGGAATTTTTGACCGATTTATAGGCCAAGAGGCGCGCAGTTTAGAAGACCCGACCGCGAAAAACAGCACTAAAGATTTCTTGTCAGTCATGGGCTGGGGCGATTTTGCTGCTGCGTCTGGTGTTACTGTAAATGTTGATACTGCCATGGGCGTGCCTGCAATATGGGCGGCTGTCAACTTTATCGCTGGCACGCTGGCAGGTTTGCCGCTGCATGTGTATCGCAAAACTGACGCAGGCCGTGAGCGGGACACTGAAGGCTTTGGAGCCACAATCAACACAGCCGTCAATGATGAAATGTCATCGTTTGAGTGGCGCAAGTATATGTTTGAGCAAGTACTGACCGGCGGTCGGTCAATCACCTACATTGAGCGCGACGAAGGCGGCAACGTGCGCAATCTGCACCCGATTGATCCAAATGGCGTGCTAGTCGAGCGCAAGGTTACGTCGCAGGGCTTTCCTGCCAAAACATATCGCTACAATCAGCGGATATTTAAAGCAAAAGACATCATCGACCTGACGTTTATGGTCAAAGCAAATCAGCTTGATCCAAGAGGACCAATTGCCACGAATAAAGATGCAATCGGCATGGCTATTGCCGCGTCACAATATGGCGCAAAAGCGTTTCAAAGCGGCGGCATTCCACCAGCGGTTTTGCAAGGTCCATTTCAGTCAGGCGCAGCGGCGTCACGCGCGTCAGAAGATGTTGCGGCGGCGACTGCCAAGCTGGCAAAAGAAGGTCGGCCAATCATGGCGCTGCCGCTTGGTCACGAATTAAAATCTGTCGGATTTTCGCCAGAGCAAATGCAGCTTATTGAATTGCAAAGATTTAGCATTGAGCAGATCGCGCGGATTTACAGTTTGCCGCCAATCTTTTTGCAAGACCTGACCCGCTCGACGTTCACAAATTCAGAACAGCAAGATTTGCATTTCGTTAAGCACACTTTGAAGCGGTGGATCGAACAGGCCGAGCAAGAAATGAACCTCAAGTTATTCGGTCGCGGGTCAGATCAATATGTTGAATTTAACGTCGATGGGTTGCTGCGCGGCGACTTCAAAACACGCATGGAAGCCCACGCCACGTCAATTCAAAACGGCATTAGAACGCCAAATGAAGTGCGCGATTTGGAAAATATGTCAGCGCGCGATGAAGGTGATGACCTGATGATCCAAGGCGCAACTGTTCCTATTAAAAATCAAGTGATCGGAGATCAAGATGAGTAAAGAAATCAGAACGCTTGATACTGGCGTTGAAATCCGAGCCGACGAGGATGGAATAAAAGTCTCTGGATATGCGGCGGTTTTTGACGAGGAAACCAATATCGGCGGTCAGTTCATGGAAAAGATTGCGCGCGGCGCATTTGTTGACGCTGTGGAACGTGATGACGTTGTGTTTCTGATCAATCATGAAGGTTTGCCGCTTGCGCGCACACGGTCAGGCACGTTGACGCTGCGCGAGGATGATCGCGGCCTGTATATGGAAAGCAATCTGGATGAAAACGACCCAGATGTGCGCGCGCTTGTTCCTAAAATGAAACGCGGCGATCTGGACAAAATGTCGTTTGCATTTCGCCCAACTCGGCAAAGCTGGGATGACAGCGGCAACATACCGACGCGCACAATTGAGGAAGCCAGTTTGTATGACGTCAGCATTGTTACAACGCCTGCATATGAAGGCACAGAGATCGGCTTGCGGTCGCTAGAAGCGCACCGGGCAGATCAGCAAATCACGCACGCCAATCGTCGGCTGCGGATGAAATCCAAACTTTAATTAACACAACAGTATAACCGCGCTTCGGCGCGCTGAAAAACGGCGCATCCCGCTGTTTGCCCTATCCCCTGCGCCTTGGGCAAGCGCTTCGGACTGAACGTCGTGATGACGTCCACATCCTTTAAATGGAGGCCCATAGATGGCTAACGCAATCGAATTGCGGGAGAATATGGCGCGTATCGCGACCAATGCCCGTGCAAAATTAGACGAAGTTCAAGACAATACCCCAGAAGATCGTGCCGCTGAAATTGAGCGTGAATTTGACGCCATGATGGCCGATCATGATCAGCTTAATCAACGCGCCGAGCGCATGGAAAAAGCTGACGCGGCAATCGCTCGGTCAGAAGAAATTGATTACTCCAAGCGTCCACAGTTTGAAGATCGCAGCGCGCCTGCGGTTGATAATGGCGTTTCAATTTCTTATCGGTCTGCGTTCTGTGAAATGATTGCAAGCGGTGGTGTTGCAAACATGAGCCTCGAAGCGCGCTCAGTTCTGGAGACAGAAAATCGCGTTCAAACGGCTGGCACAAACTCGGCGGGTGGCTTTACTGTTCCTGTTGAACTGGCTGGCTATATAGAGAAGGCAATGCTTGCGTCGGGTCCGATGTATGACGACGCTTTGTTCACTACTATCAACACAGCGGCTGGCAACACGTTCAACATTCCGACCATCGATGACACTGCAGTCACAACAACCGCGCATACTGAAGGCACACAGCCAACGGATGACGCCGGCAAAGATGCAACTTTTGCGCAGAAAACTCTCAGCGCATACGCATTTGACACCGAGTGGCTGCGCTGGTCTGCCGAGTTGAACACAGACAGTGTGTTGAACATGGAAAGCCTGCTTGGCGAATTGCTTGGTGAGCGGATGGGGCGCACTGCCAACACACAGTTAACAACCGGGTCAGGTTCGTCGGCTGTTGAGGGCATTGTAACCGCATCAACGCTTGGCAAAACTGCGGCGGCAACTGCGGCTGTAACTGGTGACGAAATCCTTGATCTGATCCACTCGGTTGATCCATCATATCGCGCCTCGCCAAACACTGCCATCATGATGAATGACAGCACTTTGTCGGCAGTTCGCAAGCTGAAAGATGGTAACGGAAATTACCTGTGGCAAATGGGAAACTTCCAAGCCGGAGTGCCTAACAGCTTACTCGGCTACAATGTTGTCATAAACCAAGCGATGGACAGCTTGGCGACTGCTAAAAAGGTCATGATCTTTGGCGATATGTCAAAGTTTTATGTGCGCAAAGTTGGCGCGCCTTCAATCTATGTTGCGCGTGAGCGTTTTGCTCCTGACTTTGGCATTCTTGGTTATATCCGCTTTGATGGTTGCTTGGTTAACACCGCAGCAATCAAGCACATGATCACTGCTTAATTGAGATCGGGCGGGGCTATCATGGCCCTGCCCATTCCCTTTTTTGGAAGGTTTTTTAAAATGAAAATTAGAATGTTGACCAGCATGGCGGGTGCCGATTTTTCGCATAACTTTGGCGATGAAATTGAAGTGACCGATGCTGAAGGCAAGCGATATATTGAGGCTGGCATTGCCGAGCCTGTTGTTAACGCCACAAAGATTGAACGCGCGGTCAAAAAAGTTGTCAAAAGCAAGGCAACTAAAAAATGACACTGACCGCACAGCACGCGCTTGAACTGGTGACGCCTGCAGTTGCCAATCCTATTTTATTGTCAGAGGCCAAGGCGCAATTGCGCGTTGAGCATAACGATGATGACGTAATTATTGCGCGGCTGATCAATGTTGCGACTTCTTACGTTGACGCCCAAGGCGCGCTGGGTGCTTGCATGATGACGCAAACTTGGGGGCAATGGCTGGGCCAAAATCCCGGCACTGTAACGCTATTGCTTGGCCCGGTGCAGTCTGTCTCTGCGGTCAAATATTACGACGTCAACAACGCGCTGCAAACCGACACGCTGTCAAATTATAATGTTCTCGGCACCCAAACGCGCAAAATCGTTGCGCCGAAAAATGGATTTAACTGGCCGACAACATTTCAGCGGGATGACGCAATTCAAATCCAATACGTTTGTGGATATGGCGGCACGTCGCACAGTGTCCCGCAGAACGTAAGGCACGCGCTTATGATGCTGGTGGCTCACCTGTATGAAAACCGCGAGGCCACGCAGGGCGACAAGCTGATCAGCGTGCCGTTTGGCTTTGACGAAATGTTGGGCCAATCGCGGGGCCATTGGTATGGCTAGAGCAGGATTGCTGCGCGACCGTGTAACATTTCAGCGGCTAAAATCAGGATCAGACGCTTACGGCAATGAATACGACAACTGGTATGATTTGGCGGCACGATCTGCAGAGTTAACCGAAAAAACAGGTCAGCGGCAAGTTGAAGGCGGCGCGCTGCAGGACGTTGCGCGCGCTATTCTGTTATGCCGCTCAGACAGCGTTACAGCGGCGATCACAGCGGCAGATCGTGTAATTGCGCGCGGTATTACTTGGAGCATACAGACGGCCACACAGGCCGACGCCAAGGGCGAAATGCGCGAGTTTGTGCTTGAAAAAGGCGTGGCATCGTGAGGGTTACAGGCCAGCGCGCTCTGTCCAATCAGTTGCAGCATATTCCACACACAGTGCGCGAAGAAGTAGAGAAAGCTACGCAGCGATCAACTAGGCGTTATCGTAATTTTGCGCGCAGGATTGCGCCAAAAGACAGCGGCGAAACAATAAATGCGATCACAAGCCACGTTATGATTAACGACGATGGCGTTTTAGGTTTTGTTAATTTTACCAGAGGCAGCAGGGACAGTGCAATAAGGCAGGTCAGCATTTCTTATGGCGCAACTCGTGCCGAACGCGGTTCCATGTCGGGTTATCAATACATTTCAACCACTCGCACTTATATCGGCGACAAATTTAAGCGCGCAATTAAGCGAGCCGTAAGGATTGGGATGGAAAGAGCATAATGGCTGATGGTTTTGGACTTGCGCTGCAAAAAGGTATCCGCACGCGGTTGATTAATTATAGCGATCTGACCGCGCTGATATCGACGCGCGTGTATGACGAGCCGCCTGCAGATGTTGTGTTTCCATATTTGCGTTTTGTTGAGGTGCAGCCACGCATTTTTGACGTCGATGACAAGACAGGCGCGCGGGTTGACCTGACTATGCGCGCGCATTCTCGCAGCGCGTCAGGTCGCGTTGAAGCCACGCAAGTTGTCGAGGCTGTCAGGGCTGCATTGCACAGGCAAGAGGCCAGCGTAACTACCACAGGTTTTAACCTGGTCGAACTTATTTTTGACGATTATTTCGCTGAGAGAGACGCCGATGGGCGAGGCTATACTGCCTATATTTCTTTTAACGTAATGATGGAAACCACTTAGGTTTTCACGCCTTTCTGCGGTTTAGGCACCCGCTTTTGAACGTCGGATGACGTCCATTTTCCCACAGAAGGAGCCGTGATTATGGCAAAACAGTTAGGTCGCGGCTTATTGCTGGGTCTAGGCACAGAAGCCGATGGCGATGCAAACGCAAACGACACTTATACAACCATCGCAGGTATCAACTCAAAGTCTTTAACAATAAACAATTCGCCAATCGACGCAACGACGCCTGTTGATGGCGCTGAAGCTGGCGTAATTTGGTCGGAAAGCTTGTCTGGTCTGAAACAGATGACGATCAGCGGAGATGGCATTTTTGCTGGCACGACCAGCTTGGATGCAATGAACACGCTAGTTTTATCGGCAAGCCCGATCAGAAATATTAAAATTACTGTGCCGGGTTTTGGCGCATACTATGGCGCGTTCCATGTAGATAGCTTTGAGATGGGCGGCGAAACCGAAGGCGCTGTGACGTTTTCAATAAGCCTATCATCTTCGACATTGGTCACATTCGTCGCTGATTGATGATAACCGCTGAAGCACCACGGGGAGGCGTTGTCGAAACAATCGGTGACGCCTCTTACTCGTTTGTTTTGCGAAACCGCGAAATTGAACGTTTCGAAGATAAGCACAGAGGCATCTTTGAACTTTGGGAAGGTTTTTTTGATCGCGGTCAAAAACCAAATTCAAAAGAAGTGCGCGACTTGCTGGCGCTTGGCTTGGTCGGCGGTGGCAAAAAAGACGCCGAGGCCGATGCAATAATTCAAGCGGCTGGGCCAGAAAGCCTTTTGCGCTTTTATCAGATCGCGCAGGCCGTGCTTGGCGTGGCTTTCATGCCAGACGTCAACGACGAAACAGCATCAAAAAAAAAGTCAGCGAAAAGCCTCGCCGCTTAAACGTCAGGCAGATGATTAAAAGCGGAATTATCGCTGGGCTAAAGCCTGACGAGATCCGCAACATGATCCCAAAAGATGCTTTTCTTGTATTTCAAGGCTGGCAAGAAGCGCACGAGCCCGCAACGCCGGGATCAGGCGCGCCGACAAAAGCAGAATTGAACCAAATGATGGAGGCTGCAGCCAATGGCAATCAGCGCCGAACAGCTTAATATCATTTTATCTGCGCAGGATCGTTCGCTGACGCAAGCGTTGAATCGTTCTACAAGAAACGTTAACAGGTTTGCACGGCAATCGCAGCAAAATTTAAGCCGAACATCTAGATCATTTGATAGTTTAGGCAAAGCGGCCAAACGGCTTGCGCCAATTATTGCGGCGGCGGTCAGTGTAGGCGCTGCAAGAAACGCTATTACGCTTGGCAAAGAGATTGCCGACTTGGCGCGCATCGCAGGCACGACGGCTGAAGAATTCCAAGAGTTGGCATTTGCCGCAAAAACGGTCGGCATCGATCAAAACAAACTGTCAGATATTATCAAAGATATGAACGACCGCGTCGGTGATTTTCTCGCAACTGGCGGCGGTCCAATGAAAGACTTTTTTGAGCAGGTCGCGCCACTGGTGGGCGTTACTGCTGATCAATTTAGAAATTTATCGGGACCGCAAGCGCTGCAACTATATGCAAGCACATTAGAAAAAGCAGGCGCAAACCAGCAAGATTTTACGTTCTTTATGGAAGCAATGGCAAGCGATGCAACCGCGCTTGTGCCGCTTTTGAGAAACAATGCATCTGGGTTTAAAGAGATCGGCAAGCAAGCGCGGGACGCTGGCGCAATTATGTCAAATGAAACTGTTGCAGGTGCGGCGGCACTTGACGCGAAACTAGACACGCTTGGCACAACCATACAAACAAGTTTCACAAATATGCTGATTAACAATCAGGATGAATTGGAGAATTTAACTGACTTTATAATCAACACAGGCATCCCTGCGATTGAAAAACTATTGGGCGTATTGTCATCTGCAGCAAGTGGCGCGGCAGTCATTGGCGACGTTTTGCGCGCAACAAGTGGGCGCACAGATATACGCACTGTTAAGCCAGAAACTTTAAACAGAATACTAAATCTGAAAGATAAAGGTGGGCCGCTAAAATTAACTATGACTGAAGGCACGGCGATGATAAAACCGTCGCCGTCTGCCTCGCCTGATAAAGGTGGTTTTGGCAATGGCATTGATTTTGTAGGCACAGAAACAACCAATGCAACTCGTGATCAAGTTAACGCCTATGAGGATTTGGTGCGGTCGCTCAACCCGGCAGTTGATGCGACAATAAAATACGCCGAGCAGCTTCACATAATTAACGCAGAATTAACCAGCGGCAGAATTTCCCAAGATCAGTCAAACGCTTTGATCGATCAAGCACGTCAAGAAATGCAAGCAACGCGGCGCGAGGCCAGCGAATTTGCATCTGTATTTGAAACGGTTGAAAGCAGTATTGAAAGCAGCATGATGTCGCTTGTTAGTGGCACAATGAACGTACAAGACGCATTTAAGTCAATGGCATCACAAGTTGTCAGCGAGTTATTTCGCGTGCTGGTCGTGCAGCGAATGGTCAACGCGGCAATGGGCTTTTTTGGCGTGCCAAGCGGCCCTATGCCCGGCACCCGCGCAGGCGGCGGCAGTGTACAAGCTGGCAACGCATACATGACCGGCGAAAGCGGTCGTGAATTATTTGTACCCGCGCAGAACGGCAGAATATTGTCACCGGCGCAAACCCGCATGGTTGGCGGTGGCGAGGCTGTAACGGTCGTGCAAAACATCAACATCAGCACAGGCGTGCAACAAACCGTCAGAGCGGAGATTAAAGGCATGATGCCGCAAATCGCAGATAACGCCAAAGCGGCTGTGCTTGACGCGAAAAGACGGGGCGGCGGATACGGGAGGGCAATGGCATGACCATTTCATACCCGCTGGCGATGCCGACCGTCACCAATATTAGATCAATTGATTTAACCGCAACAAACGCAGTAAGCTATAGCAGATCGCCATTTACATTTGCAGGCCAAGCGCAAGAGTTCACTGGGAAAATGTGGCAGGCGACGGTCACTTTGCCGCCAATGAAACGTGCAGCCGCTGAAGAATGGATTGCGTTTCTATTGTCCCTCAAAGGTCAGGTCGGCACATTCAACATGGGCGACCCAGTGGCAGCAACGCCGCGCGGATCGGCGCGTGACGCTGACAGCATTTTAGTCAACGGCGCGCTGACAAATGAATCAGCATTTGCCCTAGATGATTGCCCAGCAAGTCAAACAGGATATTTGAAAGCCGGCGATTATTTGCAAACAGGCACAGGTCCAACTCAACAGCTTTTCAAAGTGCTGGCAAACGCCGACACAAATTCCAGTGGCGAAACAACTGTTGACGTATGGCCGAATGTTCGCACGACGATTGCTGATAATGCGGCGGTCACTGTGCAATCAACAAAAGGCATATTTCGGCTGGCGTCAAATGAAACAAATTGGTCGGTCAACGAGGTCGCAGTTTACGGCATGACGTTTGCCGCAATTGAGGCTGTTTAAATGAGCCGAGACATATCAGCGGCAATATCAAGCGCGCTTGATGATGATGTAATCAAGCCGTTTTTCGCGGTTGAATTATTATTTGACGGCGACAAAGTTTTGCGCCTGTGGACCGGGATTGGCACGCTGTCATATGAAGGCAACGATTGGGCTGGCGCTGGCGTATTGTTGAACATTTCAACCGTTGAAGAAACGTCAGATTTGGGCGTCAGAGGCGCTGTTCTAAGCATGAGCGGTGTACCTTCATCAGTAATCGCCTTGGCGCTCACAGAGCCTTATCAGGGCCGTGTGGCTAACGTTTATTTCGGCATCAATCCAGAGGCCGCGCAAAGTAATCTGACTAAGATTTTTTCAGGCTACATGGATCAGATGAACATCGCTGAAGATGCCGACACGTCAACAATTGAGTTATCAATTGAGAATAAGCTAATCGATTTAGAACGACCGCGCACAGCCAGATTCACGTCAGCTTATCAAAAGTCGGTTTACGCAGGTGATCTGGGTTTGGATTTTGTTGAAGATTTGCAAGACAAAGAAATAGTTTGGGGTCGCAGTGCAGGTTAAGTTTGCGCAAGAGTTTCTAATTTCGTGCCGAGATGAAGCGCAGGTTTTAATTCAACAGCACTGGCAAGAAATTGCGATGCATAAAAGCAAGATTAAACTAAATCCAAACTGGGCGGCATATGAGGCGCTTGAAGCATCTGGGCAATTGTCGATTTTCACAGCGCGGTTAAAGGGTGAATTGGTCGGTTATTTTGTGACAATCAACACGCCAAACCCGCATTATCAAGATCACGTCTTTGCGGCAAATGACGTGCTTTATTTATCGCCAATCGCGCGGCGGGGCTGGGCTGGGCTGGGTTTAATTAAGTTTGCAGAGCGTTGCTTGCGTGCTGATGGGGTGAGTGTCATGGCGATCAATACAAAAGTGCATCGCCCGTTTGACGCAGTCCTAAAGCGGCTTGGATTTGAACAAGCTGAGCGTGTTTATACTAAATTTCTAGGTGATAACTGATGGGAGTTACAGCGGCAGTATTTTCAACGGCTGGCGTTGCGGCTGGCGTTGGTTATGTACTGACCAGCACAGTCACAGGCTACATTTTGTCATCTATGGCCGCGTCTATGGTTTTGGGCGCATTGTCACCAAAGCCAAAATTTGGCGGCGGCATAAGTAGCGGCGAGGCGAGTAACCGAGGTTATAGCGTGACGGCCACTGGCAGCGCGCTTGATCATCAGATCATTTATGGCAAAATGCGCGTCGGTGGTGCAAGGCTGTTTGATCACACAACTGGAGTTGACAATAAGTTTTTGCACCGCGTGCTGGGCTTTGCAGGCCATGAAGTCGAAGCGTTTCAAACGATCTATATCAACGATGAAGTTGCAACCATTGACGGCAGCGGCAATGTCACAAGCCCAGCAAGGTACAACGGTCACATTAACATTTACACGCACTTGGGCGCGGCAGATCAGCAAGCCGATGCCAATTTAGTCAGCGCAGTCAGCGGGTGGACTGCAGAGCATAGATTGCGCGGAATTGCTTACCTATATTGCAAATTTGGCTTTGATGCAGACGTGTTTCCAAATGGCTTGCCCGAAATTACTGCGGTCATAAAAGGCAAAAAGGTTTATGACCCGCGATCAAGTGCAACCGCTTGGTCGGACAATCCAGCACTGTGCGTGCGCGATTACATTTTGTCGTCTGGCTATGGACTAGGCGAGGCTGCGGCCAACATCGATGACACGTCAGTCATCGCGGCAGCAAATATCTGCGATCAGACCAACACGACCGCCAGCACAACACGATACACAACAAACGGCGCATTCACGACCGCAATCCAGCCGAGTGAGTTTCTGACTAATATACTGACTTCAATGAGCGGCACGCTTTGGTACGCGCAAGGCAAATGGCGCATGAAAGCAGGCGCATTTACTGCGTCGGCATTATCGCTAGATGAAAACGATTTGCGCAGCGGCATCACAGTATCAACTAGGCACAGCCGTCGTGACAACTTTAACGAAATAAAAGGCACGTTCAAAGGCGACGAAAGCAACTATCAAGTTACCGACTTCCCGCCTGTCACAAATTCTGCATTTGTCACGGCTGACAACGGTCAGGTCACGGTCGCTGACGTTGAATTGCCGTTTACAGATAACAGCATAGAAGCGCGACGCATTGCGCGGATTATGCTTGAAAGCAACCGCCAACAACTAACAATCAGAGCAAGTTTCGGAATGCGCGCGCTAGCTCTGCAGGTTGGCGACACGGTTGCAATCAGCAACACGCGATTTGGCTGGTCGAGCAAATTGTTTCAGATTGCCGAGTGGAAATTTGGCTTAGGCGATGAACTTGGTTTTGGCGTTGAAATGACGCTGAAAGAAACAGCCGCCAGCGTATATGATGAGGTTGACGACGGCTTAGTATATGAGCGGGACAATACAACATTGTTGTCGCCGTTTGAGGTGCCAAGCGTCGGCATTAGTCTAAGCAGCGAATTGCGCAGAGTGCGCGGCAAGGTCATGTCAGTTTTGCTTGCCGACATTAGCACAGCAAATGCGCTGGTTGATCAGGTCGAGGCGCAATTTAAGAAATCCAGCGACACAAATTTCACGCCGCTGTCAGTATCAAGCGGGTTTAATGGGACTCTGCAAGCTGAAGCATTTGGCGTCGAAACTGCTTTTTACGATGTGCGCGCAAGAGCAATCAATCCGCTTGGCGTGCGCGGCGAGTTTAACACAGTATCAAACTTCTATATTGACGCATTGGCAGCACCGCCAGCCGACGTGACTAATTTTGACGGAAATGCGGTCGGATCGACGCTGCATTTAAACTGGACACCTGTTGCTGACCTTGATTTGGCGCACTACATTATCCGATACTCAAATCTGACAAGTGGAGCGACATATTCCGCTGCTGAAGATTTGGCGCAGGTCGTTAGCAGTTCCTCAAGTTTGGCTGTTCCAGCGGCATCAGGAACGTATTTTATCAAAGCTGTTGATGACACGACGAGCGGCTCAAACGTATCGGCCAACGCCGCCAGCTTTGTGATAACAAACGTTAACCTTGGCGATCTAAATGTTGTGCAGGCGCTGACTGAAAATCCAACTTTTGCCGGTGTTAAATCTGACGTTGTGAAAAACAGCGACGGCAAGCTGGAGCTTGACGTTTCTCCGAAGTTTGATGACGTGACCGGCTTGTTTGATGACCGTACTGGTAATTTTGACGGGGATGTCGGCGGCTTTGCATCAAGCGGCATATACTATTTTGCGAACGATCTTGATTTTGGGCAAAAATACACAAGCAGAATATCAAACAATGTGACTGTTGAACGATCTGATTTGACTGATTTGATGGACTCAGCGCAGGGATTATTTGACAGCCGCGCGGGTTTATTCGACGGAGAGCCAGACGCATTTGACGACGTTTCAGTTTCAGTGCAAGTGCGCCACACAAACGACGACCCAACTGGCACACCAACATATACAGATTGGGCATCTTTCACGGTCGCTGATGTGACCGCCAGGGCGCTACAATTTCGTGCGGTGTTATCATCAA
>Ga0209535_1000964_pt1 | contig 19868 bp, 20 predicted proteins | sample LinPmetageLP28_FD_184041 | JGI IMG/M metagenome (GOLD analysis project Ga0209535, IMG submission 184041) | Marine viral communities from the Pacific Ocean - LP-28 (SPAdes) (version 2) | ecosystem: Environmental > Aquatic > Marine > Oceanic | place: Pacific Ocean | collected 2009-08-22
TATGTCCAGCGGGAGCATTTTTAGGAACTAACACTACCATTATGATTGGTGCTAACACAGGATTAACCGTATATTTTGACGGGTAGGTAGCAATGGCTAACACTACTTCACAGTCTTATAGTTTTGACCAAGACTTTTCTATTGATGAAATTATTTCAGATGCATACGAACGTCTAGGCCTTGTTGGAACTGCAGGTCATCAATTAAGAACTGCTAGAAGATCACTAAACATTCTTTTTCAAGAATGGGGAAATAGAGGAATACATTTTTGGGAAGTAGGAAACACTAATGTTAATTTAGTAGTTGGTTCATCTACAAATGTAGATGCAACTGATGAAGGCGCAGGTATATATACTTTTTATAGAAATGCAGTTGACAGTGCAGCAGCGGCTGCAGCTTCACCACAAGCTACAACTACACCTGTTACAAATATTTATGGTATTACAGATATTTTAAATGTTTCTTACAGACAAAACTATAATACAACAAATCAATCAGACACTGGTTTAACTAAAGTTGCAAGAGACGCTTATGCTGCAACAGCAAACAAAGCATCACTTGGAACACCTTCACAATTTTGGATACAAAGATTTATTGATAAAGTTACACTTACAATTTATCCTTTACCTAACTCAACTGCTGCATCAAATTTTCTTAGCGTTTATTATGTTAAAAGAATTGAAGATGTAGGAGCTTATACTAACGCAACGGACACACCTTTTAGATTTGTACCTTGTATGATTTCAGGATTATCATATTACTTATCTATGAAGTTTGCACCACAACGAACACAGGAGATGAAGTTGTTGTACGAGGATGAATTAGCTAGAGCATTATCTGAAGATGGTTCTGCAGCTAGTACATTCATTACTCCGAAGACATACTATCCAAATATATAATGGCTAGATTTGCAAAAGGTAGTAGAGCATTAGCAATATCTGACAGATCAGGTGCAGCTTTTCCATATAGAGAAATGGTAAAAGAGTGGACTGGTGCATGGGTACATGTTTCTGAATTTGAACCTAAACAACCACAATTAGAACCTCATCCAGTGGGCGCTGATCCACAAGGTTTAATGCATGCAAGACCAGCAAGAGTTGAGTTTCCAGTACAAGATATTTTACCTAACAATCCATTTACTACAACAGGTGGATCTCAAACTTTAAGTGTATCTTATCTTTCTAATCAAATTAACGAAGGAACTTCTCATGTTAGATTTCAATCTGTTAAAGAAATAGTAGGGGGTGTTGCAATTGCAACTTTAGAATTAGAAACAACTTTAAATGGTGCAATTAATAATACAGTTAACACTTTAACTTTAACTAGTTCTTCAGCATTTCCAAATGCTGGTTTTATCGTAATAGAAAAAGTAGATCAAGATGCAACTAGCACAACTTTTGGAAGATATATAAATGAAACAATTCAATATACAGGTAACAATACAGGCACAGGAGTTTTATCTGGATTAACAAGAGGCACAGCTGCACCGTTTAGAGGAATAACTCCATCTAATACTACAGCAACAAATCATGCTACAGGAGCAAAAGTTTTTGGATCATACTTAGCAACAGCAATTGCAACTACTGTAGAAGTTGGTCCTACATTACCAAACGGAACACAAGCAACAGAACAACAATTTAATTCTATAACAGTGCCTTTAGTATCTAATGCTGGAAGTACAGCAACAGGAGGCGGTTTTCAGTGTACAATTGGACCCGTAAATGATAGAGCTTAATTATGTCAGGACTTACAACTTATAATTACACTACATTAAAACAAGCTATTCAAGACTACACTGAAGTCGGGTCTACTGTATTTACTACAACTATTTTAGATGGTTTTATAATGGCCGCACAAAATAGAATTAATTTAGATCTTCCTATGGACTCAGATAGAGTTCAAGATGAAGCTCAATTTGCAACTGATTTTAATTCAATTACAATGCCTACTAAAGCTTTGTTTGTTAGAGGTATAGAAGTATATGAATCAACAGCAAACACTAACGGTCAAGGAATATGGTTAGAAAAACGTGATCAAACATTTATTTCAGAGTATGTAGGTAATTTAACAGGAACTTCAGGAGGCGCTGCCGCACAAGATGTAACAGGTCTTCCTAAATATTATGCTATGTTTGGTGGCGCAACAACTGGAGCTAATACAGCTACGTCTGGTGCTATATATGTAGCTCCAACACCTGATGCAAATTACAAATATATCATTCATTATAACGCAATGCCGGTAGGTTTAGGTTCTGGTGGCGATGGTGATTCTAATACTTATTTAAGTAATTACTTTCCACAGGGTCTATTATATGCCTGTTTAGTAGAAGCATTTATGTTTTTAAAAGGTCCAACAGACATGTTGACACTATATGAAAATAGATATAAAACTGAACTACAAAAGTTTGCAGCGATGCAAATTGGAAGAAGAAGACGAGACGATTACACGGATGGTACTATAAGAATTCCAATCGAGTCAGCGCCTCAGTAATTAGGAGAAAAAATTTATGACAATAACATCAGCAATATGTAATTCATTCAAAGTAGAAATTTTACAAGGTGGTCACAATTTTAATGATGCTAGTGGCGCACCAACAGGTAACGCATATAAGTTAGCTTTATTTTCAAGTGACTCAGCTTCATTAAGTAAAACAACAACTGTTTACACAGCACCTTCATCTGCTAATGCAGTTCCAACTAACACACTTGAAGTTAGTCAGAGCCAAACTGATGGCGGCGCGTCAAACTCTGGTTACACCGCAGGTGGAGCAGCATTAACACCATCAGCTGATCCAGTTTTATCTAGTGACACAGCATGTGTAAAATTTAATAATGTTAGTTTTACTTCAGCTTCATTTACAGCAAGAGGTTGTTTAATTTATAATTCAACAGCAGTTACAGGATTTACAACAAACAGAAGTGTTTGTGCAATTAATTTTGGTGCAGATAAAACTGTAACAAGTGGTACATTCACAGTTCAATTCCCAGCTCAAACTGCAGGCAACGCAATCGTTCAGATAGCATAGGGAGTAAATCCTTATGTCGGCAATCCGAACATTCACAGTAACAGTCGCCAACCCAGGTGCTGGTAATAGATATTACATAGATGATGTATTACAAGATACTATAACTCTTGCAGAAGGTTATATTTACGTATTTAATTATCCTTCAGCTCACCCATTTAGATTTTCTACAACATCAGATGGTACACACAATTCTGGAAGTGAATATACAACTGGCGTAACTGTAAATAGTTCAACACAAGTTCAAATAACTGTTGCTTCCTCAGCACCAACTTTATATTATTATTGTTCTTCTCATCCTAATATGGGTGGTCAAGCAAACACTGTAGACTCTGACACATGGGGTATGCTTCAATGGAATCAAAACTCATGGGGCAGTCAAGATAGTGTTGAAGTTAGTCTTTCTGGTTTATCAGCAACATCTTCATTAGGAACTATAACTGCTCTTAATGAAACAGGTTGGGGTAGAGATACTTGGGGTTTTGAAAACTGGGGTGAGTCAGCAATTGATGTAATTTTACCAGCTTTATCTGTAACAGCTACAGTAAATCTTCCATCAGAAAATATACAAATTAAACCTGGATGGGGTACTTTAGATTGGGGTGAAAATGGTTGGGGCACTGTTGAATCTGCTGTATTTAATTTAACAGGATTATCTGCAACTGCTTCAGTTGGATCTTTAACTATTGCAGATCAAGTAATGGGTCTTACAGGATTATCTGCTCAAACAGCTGCTGGTTCGTTAGCAATTGTTGTAGATAATACTCTTACTCTTACAGGTTTATCAGCTCAAAGTGCTGTGGGAAATATAACACCTACAGACGTCATGGGTCTTACAGGTTTATCAGCTCAAAGTGCTGTGGGAAGTATAACACCTGCAGACGTCATGGGTTTAACAGGTTTATCCGCACAGACAACATTAGGTAGTGTTAGTATTACATCAAACCCTGTTACAGCGGTAACAGGTGTATCTGCTACGTCTGCTGTAGGTTCTGTAACTATTTCAAATATAACTGGAGCTACTTTAACTGGCGTATCATCTACAAGTGCAATTGGATCTTTAACTACAACTCAATTAACTATTGCTGATTTAGATGGGTTAGGTCAAACAGCTACTACAACTCTTAATTCAAATAAATTAATTCTTAAATATTATGGGAGATTGTCACCTAAAACGAGTACGGGATATACAAGATTAACACCTAAAACAAGCACAGGATATACAAGAAAAACCCCTGCATAATTATGTTTGACTTAAAACTAAATACACAATATAAATAACAACAATTAGGAGAATTAATAATGGCTTCAACATACACAGATCTAGGTATAGAACTAATGGCAACCGGCGAAAATGCTGGTACATGGGGAACAAAAACTAACGCAAATTTAAATCTTATAGAACAGTTAACAGGTGGCTTTGCTACTGTATCTATTGCTGGTGGAGCAGGAACAACTACTTTAGATATTGATGATGGTGCTTTAACAGGAACTGCACAACAAAGAATTATAGAATTTACAGGATCAATATCTGGAAACAGAATTGTTACAATTCCAAATGATGTAGAAACTTTTTATATTTTAAAAAATTCTACTACTGGAGCTAATACAGTTCAATTTAAATATGCTACTGGTTCAGGAAGCAGCACAACTTTTTCAACTACAGATAAAGGAATTAAAATTGTTTATGCATCAGCTAGTCCTGACGCTACAAATCCAAACGTTGTTGATGTTATGGCTAATTCTTCAGAAATTGCTGTAACTAATAGTAATCCAATAAAATTTCAAGACGCTGATAATTCAGCATTTGTAGGTATAGATGCACCGGCAACAGTCAGTGGTTCTTACACATTAACACTACCAGCAGCTGTAGGCTCTGCTTCTCAAGCTTTAGTAACAACAGATGGAGCTGGAACTCTAGGGTTTACATCGACATCAACTTTTGGAATATCAACAGGAAAAGCTATTGCAATGGCAATGATTTTCGGATAAAAAACAAATATAGGAAATAAATTATGGCGAATCCAAATATAGTAAACGTAGCAACAATCAACGGTGAGTCGCAAGGACTTGCATTAGGAACAGGTGATTCAAATGTTATCATTGCAGCAATCAGTTCTGGTAAAGTTGTTAAAATAAATAGAATTACAGTAGCTAATGTTGATGGTTCTTCAGCAGCAGACGTTTCTGTTAAAGTTGTAAAAGCTGCTTTTACTTCTGCAGCAACAGGTGGTGCAGGAAATGTTGGAACAATTTATTTAGCAAAAACAATTTCAGTCCCAGCGGATGCATCTTTAGTGATATTAGATACGCCAATCTATATGCAAGAAAGTGATGCTCTTCAAGGAGGAGCTAGTGCGTCAGGTGATCTAGAAATTTTTGTATCATACGACGTAATAGCATAGGGAGGTAATTAGCTATGGCAAATGGCGGAATTATCGGACCAGTTCAAACAGTTACTGTAGCTTCTGCAGAGAAAAAAACAATCTTTAAATGTTCAGGGACATTTACATCGCAACCTGGAACTACTACAGCTAAAGTTTTAGTTGTTGGTGGTGGAGGTGGTGGTGGAAAAACTGGCGGCGGAAACGGCGGTGGTGGTGGAGGTGGTGGCCTTTTATTTGGTTGTAAAACTGTTGCAGGCGCAACAGCTTATGCTGTAACAGTCGGAGCAGCAGGACAATATACAGGACCAGGAAATACTACAGCTGGTGGAAATTCAATTTTTGATGTTTGTGGAGTAAGTCCAGGTGGAACATCTACTGCAAATGGTGGTGGTCTTGGTGGTAATAATGATAGAGGTCAATGTGGTGGTGCTGGAGGATCTGGTGGTGGCGGAGGGGGTGCTGGTAATCAAAATCCAGGTGCTGCTAATCAATCTCCTTCAGGTGGTTTAACAGGTTTTGGTAACGCTGGTGGACCAGGAAATCCAACAGGTACAGACGCTGCAGGTGGTGGAGGCGGTTCTGGTGCAGCAGGAACTGCAGAAACAGGATCAAGTCATGGTGGAAATGGTGGGATTGCTAAAAGTGCATATCCAGTAGTTGGAACAGAATTTGGAGAAGCAGGTTTTTTTGCTGGCGGTGGATCTGGTGGTGGTAATCTTGCTACTGGTTCCGGTGGTTATGGTGGAGCAGGTGACGGTTCTACTCCATGTGTAGTTTATCCTTCAACTGGTAATGCAGGTAAAGCAGGAACTGGTGGTGGGGGATCTGCAAACGTAGCTGGTGGCGGTGGAAATAATGGTGGTAAAGGTGTTGTTATTGTAAAAGAAGCAGGACAAACAGCGTCAGCTCCAGGTGTTTGGACAATGTCCGAAGTTTATTGTAAAGTAAAATCAGATGGTTGGATAAATTCTGGCACTTCTGGTGGACCTTTAGATTTCTTTTTAATAGGTGGTGGTGGATCAGGCGGTGATGGTGGAACTGGTGAAGGTGGTGGTGGCGGTGGAGCTGGTGGTGTCGTTAAGTCTTATGATAATTTATGTTTTACAAAAGTTGATGCAAGTCCAGGAACTTATTGCATAACAGTTGGAGCTGGTGGAGTACCAGCAGCATCAGGACCCGGTGGTGGAAACACTGTTGGTGGTTCTGGTGGAAATACAATTTTTGCTTATTCAAGCACTTATACTGCTTATGGCGGTGGAGGAGGAGCATCCGGTGGATCAGCTGCACCTAAAGCCGGAACAGGTGGTTCTGGTGGTGGAGGAAATGGACGTTGTGGTCCAGGAACTCCAGGTAACTCAACAGGTCAAGCAGGTAATACACCTTCAATAGCAGGTTCTGCTGGAGGACCTCAAGGAAACACTGGTGGTAATGGGGTTCCTGGTTATGGAAATGCTGGCGGTGGAGGTGGTGGTGCTGGAACTGTTGGATTTAATGGAATTAATTCTCCACAAAATAATGGTGGTGAAGGTGGTGTAGGAGTAATTTCAGGAATAAGCGGTGGTGGAAGATTTTATGCTGGTGGTGGAGGAGGAAGTGTTCAAACAACACCTCAAGTAGTTAGTGCATTAGGTGGAGTAGGTGGTGGCGGTCAAGGTCAAAAAGGTGGACCAAGATGTGCTGCAAATGCAGAAGAAAATACTGGTGGTGGAGGTGGAGGAAATGCCTCTGGTCCAGGATCAGGAGTTTGTGGTTGTGGTGGTAAAGGTGGTAAAGGAGTAGCTTTTTTTAGAAGTCCTGTGGGTTTAACTGCAGCACCAGGATGTAATAGTTCTTTTTATGATGGTGAACAATGGGTTGCTAAATTTAAAACTACTGGAACTCTTACAGTTGGATCAAGATCTGCGCCTTCTCATTCATTTGATTATTTAGTTGTTGGTGGTGGCGGTGGTGGTAATACTAACCAAGGAGCTGGTGGAGGAGCTGGTGGTTATCAAACATCTTTTCCAGGTGGTAAAAAATTATATTTAAATCCAGGATCTAACGTAGTTCAAATTGGAGCTGGTGGAGCTGGTGGACCTTATCCAGGGTACGCTTCTAATGGAGAACCTTCTTTTGTAGGGTTTATTGAATCTGTTGGAGGTGGAGCTGGTGGTAGTAATCCAGGATTTGCTATAGGAAGAGGTCGAACTGGTGGTTCTGGTGGTGGTGGTGGAGCAGTTACTGCTCAAAGATATGGTAGAGGTTTAATTGGTTTTGATCAAATTCAAGGAAACCCTGGTGGAACAGGAAATACTGGACCGGGTTATGGAGCTGGTGGTGGTGGAGGAGCAAATGCCAGAGGTTCATCAGTGCCTTCTAGTAGTTCAGCTGGTGGGGCTGGAGGAGCTGGAAAAACAAATTCAATAACAAATTCACCTGTTGCATACGCTGGTGGCGGTGGTGGTGGAGCTGGAGGTTCGGCACCTTCTGCTGGAGCTGGTGGAGCTGGTGGCGGTGGAGCTGGTGGAAAAGCAACTTCTAATGGAACTGCTGGAACTGTAAACACTGGTGGTGGTGGAGGTGGAGCTATGTGTGGTCCTGCTGGAGTAGCTGGTGGATCAGGAATTATTATTTTAAGAGCACCTGGACCTGCTGGTCCAAGTTATACTGCGGCTCCAGGAACTAATACAAAAACGACATTACCCGCACCTGCTGGAGGATGTACACTTCTAACATTTACAGTAGATGGTACATTGACAATAAGTTAAAACTAAATTAATATATAATTTTTAAGGAGTAAAAATATGGCACATTTTGCAGAATTGAATGGATCAAAACAAGTAATAAGAGTTGTAGTTGTGGGAAACGATATTCAAACATCAGATGGATTATTAGGAAGTAATGACATGCATATTGATGGTGAAACATGGTGTCAAAATTTTTTTAAAGGTGGGACTTGGAAACAAACTTCTTATAACAACAAATTTAGAAAACAGTATGCTGGCGTAGGTTTTGTTTATGATGAAACAAAAGATAAATTTATTTGTCCTCAACCTTATGTTTCATGGTCTTTAGATGAAAATAATGATTGGCAACCACCACTTGCAAGACCTTCAAATGAAGGTGATGATTCAGAAAATCTTAAAAGAGCACAATGGGATGAAGTTAATCAACAATGGATTGCAGAAACTCATTGGAACATTGAAACAAATCAACACGACCAAAATTGGGTTTGGGATACATCAACATCAACTTGGAATACTAACTAATAATTGACAATTAGTTAATCTTATTTTATATTGTCTTTATAAAGACATATGAACCTTACAAACTATTATTGGTATTTTAAATCAGCCATTCCAGAACGTATCTGTGATGACATTGTAAAATATGGTCATCAACTGCAAGATCAAATAGCAGTCACTGGTGGTTATGGTGATTCTAAAAAATTAAATAAAAAACAAATAAAAGATTTAAAAAAGAAAAGAAATTCTGACATTGTTTGGATGTCTGATCGTTGGGTTTATAAAGAAATACAACCTTATATTCATGAAGCAAATTTAAATGCTGGATGGAATTTTCAATGGGATTATTCAGAAGCATGTCAGTTTACAAAATATACTAAAGGTCAGTTTTATGATTGGCATTGTGATGGTTGGGATAAACCTTATCAAAGACCAGAAGGAGATCCTAGTAATGGTAAAATTAGAAAACTATCTGTAACTGTAACTTTATCTGATCCAAAAGATTATAAAGGTGGTGAGTTAGAATTTGATTTTAGAAATATGGACCCTGATAAAAAACCCAATATACGTAAATGCATTGAAATATTACCTAAAGGATCTTTAGTTGTATTTCCTGGTTTTGTGTGGCATAGAGTATGTCCAGTTAAAAGTGGAGAAAGAAACAGTTTGGTTATTTGGAATTTAGGATGGCCATATAAATAAAGGATAAATATGAAAAAGAAAAAAGCTAAAAAACAAAAATTAAAAAAAGAAATTAAAGGTTATCCTAAAAAATTACAGTTAGAAGAATTTTTTAAATGTCCTATATGGTTTACAGATGAACCAAAGTTTGTAAACGATTTAAATAAAGCGTCTGATAAATATATTGAAATATCTAAAAAAACAATGCAGCCACAAATAGATAAACGAAATAAAAAGTATGGTGATAAAGGAGATATGGGACATGTATTTCATTCAACAACTTTATTAGGTGATCCTAATTTTGAAGAACTTACAAATTACATAGGAGCCACATCACATAATTTATTAAATGAAATGGGTTTTGATCTTTCTCAATATCAAATATTTACTACAGAAATGTGGGTACAAGAGTTTTCTAAAAAAGGTGGTGGACACCACACATTACACACACATTGGAATGGACACATGTCTGGTTTTTACTTTTTAAAAGCAGATGAGTCTACATCTTTGCCCATGTTTGAAGATCCTAGACCAGGAAATGTTATGAATTTATTACCAGAAAAAGACAGAACAAAAATAACTTACGCATCTTCCGCAGTTAACTATCAAGTAAAACCAGGAAGAATGATATTTTTTCCATCCTATATGCCCCATCAATATATTGTCGATATGGGATATAGTCCGTTTAGGTTTATACATTGGAACTGCCAAGCGATACCAAAAGGAGTATTAAATGTCGTTTAAAAACAATAAATATACTGTATTAAAAAAAGCTATTTCACCCGAACTTGCAGAATTTGTTTATAAATATTTTTTAAACAAAAGAGAGGTTGCAAGATTTTTATTTGATAATAAATATATATCCCCTTTTACTGAATATTTTGGTATATGGACCGATGAACAAGTACCTAATACTTATTCACATTATTCTGATATTGCAATGGAAACGTTATTACAAGAAGTAAAACCTGTAATGGAAAAACACACCGGTATTAAGTTAAGTCCTACATATTCCTATGCAAGAATATACAAAGAAGGTGATGTATTAGCTAGACATAAAGATAGATACTCATGTGAGATATCTACTACATTAAATTTAGGTGGTGACTCATGGCCAATATATTTAGATCCAACAGGTAGAAAAGGTCAAGCTGGTATTAAAGTTGATCTTAAACCAGGTGATATGTTAATATATTCTGGTTGTGATCTTGAACATTGGAGAGAAGAATTTAAAGGCAAAAACTGTGGACAAGTATTTTTACATTATAATAAATCTAGTTCTAAAACTGCTAAAGAAAATTTTTTAGATAAAAGACCTTTACTAGGTGCACCTGCTTGGTTTAAAGGTGTTAAGTTGACAAAAATTAAAAAATAATCTATACATTAGGCTTGCAGGGGGATGATCCACCACAGATTCCCTCTGCTTTAAACATATTGAAATCGTATACAATCTGCTATAATACCTAATAAACAGGATTTTATATGTTACAAAAACTAGGTTTTTTACCAGGATTTAATAAACAAGTTACATCTACAGGTGCGGAGTCTCAATGGACAGGCGGCACAAATGTACGTTTTAGATACGGTACTCCAGAAAAAATAGGTGGTTGGTCACAACTAGGGGATAGTAAATTAACCGGTGCTGCTAGACAATTGCATCACATGGTTAATAAACAAGGTATTAAATATTCTATTATTGGAACTAATAGAATATTATATGCTTATTCAGGGCAAGTTTATTATGATATACATCCTTTAACTAATCCATCAGGCACAGCAATCACAAGTGCGTTTAGCACGACTAATGGTCAACCAATCGTAACTCTTACATTTTCTGGTTCACATCTTTTTCAAGAAGGAGATATAATTTTATTTGGTGATGCTAGTACGTTTAGTGCTATTACTAATTCTAATTTTGTTGCAGCAGATTTTGCAGATAAAAAATTTATGGTAACAAGTGTGCTTAGTTCTACAACTATAACTATTACCATGCCTAGCAATGAAACCGGATCTGGTGCAACAACATCAGGTGGTATAACTTATTTTCAATACTACCATGTAGGGCCGGCTGAACAAGTTGGAGTTTTTGGATGGGGTATATCTCAATTTGGTGGAACATCGACAGCTCCTCAAACAACTACATTAAATGGATCATTATCTGCTAATTCTGCAGGAACCGGTGGAACAGGAACTAGTATTGTTTTAACATCAGTATTAAATTTTCCAACAACAGGAACTAATTTTATACAAGTAGGCACAGAAGAAATTTCTTACACAGGAGTAAATACGGGAACAAATACTTTAACCGGAATAACTAGAAACGTTAGAGGAACAGCAAATGCTTCTCACAGCACAGGAGATACAGTTACAGACTATAGTAATTTTTCTGGTTGGGGTCAATCATCAGCTGACACAGACACCGTTGCTGAACCCGGTATGTGGTCTTTAGATAATTTAGGTAGCACTCTTATTGCTTTAATTTTTAATGGAGAATGTTTTCAGTGGGATGCTGATGCAACAAATGCTACAAATACACGAGCTACTATTATATCGGGTGCACCAACTGCATCTAGGGACATGTTAGTATCTACACCCGATCGTCACTTAGTATTTTTTGGAACAGAAACAACTATTGGTGATAAAACAACACAAGATGATATGTTTATAAGATTTTCTTCTCAAGAAAATATTAATGACTATACACCTACAGCTGAAAATAGTGCTGGTACACAAAGATTGGCTGATGGATCACGGATCATGGGAGTCGAACTTGGTAGAAATGCACTTTATGTGTGGACTGACACAGCATTATTTACCATGCGTTTTGTTGGAACTCCTTTTACATTTGCTTTTGAACAAGTTGGAACTAACTGTGGATTAATAGGAATGAATGCAGCGGTAGAAGTAGATGGTGCTGCTTACTGGATGTCTGATAATGGTTTTTTTAGATACACAGGTAAACTAGAATCTATGGATTGTTTAGTCGAAGATTATGTTTATGACAATTTAAATACAACATCTAATCAATTTGTTTATGCAGGTATTAATAATTTGTTTGGAGAAGTTACTTGGTTTTATCCAGAATCTGGATCTAATGTTAACACACAATCAGTTACATACAGTTATTTAGACTCAACTTCTAAACGACCTATATGGTTTGTAAATGCAAGTCCTTTGTTTATTAGAACTACTTGGCAAGATTCTTCTGTTTTTGGATTACCCCATGCAACACAATATGATGCCGGTACAGATAGTTCCTTTGATGTTACAGGAAACACAGATGGAATTTCATATTATTATGAACATGAAACAGGAGTTAATCAAGTAAGACTTGGTGTCACTACGGCTATTCCAGCTGACATTACTTCTGGTGATTATGATATTACACAAAAAGTTATAAGAGGAGCAGCAACTAACATGGCCGATCTTAGAGGTGATGGTGAAAATATAATGAGAGTTAGTAGAATTATACCTGATTTTATAAACCAACAAGGAAATGCAATTATACAATTAGATTTAAGGGATTATCCTAACGAATCATCAGCTAGTTCGTCACTTGGTCCGTTTACTGTAACATCTACAACAGATAAAGTAGACACCCGTGCAAGAGCAAGAGCTATTGCACTAACTATATCCAACACAGCTGTGGATACTAGTTGGAAATTAGGTACATTTAGATTAGATATACATGCTGGAGGAAGAAGATAGTGGCTAAGATTGTACAATCATTAACAAGAGCAAGTTCAGAATACGAAGAAGATGTAGCACAGTCTTTGGTTAGAGATTTAGATGCAGTGTTAGAAAAATTAAACACTACATTTCAAGAAGAATTAAAACAGGAGATAGAAGCTAGAAGTTTCTTTTTAGATTAATGGCAGTAGTAAACCAATATAAATTTGTAGGTATAGACAACAGTACAAGTGGTAGCGCACTTACACCATTAGGATCTGGTATTCCTGCAATTAATGAAACAATTGTTATTAAATCAATACTTGTTACATCAGCTGGTACACCTACTGTAAATATCATTAACAATAGTATTACAGCTATTAAATCAGCACAATTAACAGCTAATACTACAACAGAATTATTAACCCAACCGCTAATAGTAGAAGGTGGAAAAGCTTTTACAGTACAATCAAGCACAACAGATTCGTTTGATGTAGCTATTAGCTACTTAAACATTAAGAAAGAGGTAACTACATAATGATAGAACTAACACCAGAAAAAATAATAACTACAATTAAGAACAAAAAAACAGGTAAGATATATGAGACTGAAGAGGCTTTAAAAGCTGCTAATATACCTGACGAAGATGTGCAAAGAGATGTAACAGTTATCATGCCGCCTCTTGATTTAATAGGAAAAACAAAGTAAAAGGAGATACTATGGAAGAAAAAATTTCAATGAACGAATCAATACAAGCTGGAGCACCTGACATTAAATACGATAGTGGTGATATTAAAATGGGTAGACAAGAACCCAATGATCAAAGCATGCAAATTGCGGCAGAAATATGGTCACAAATGGAACCAGAACAAAAAGTTCAGTTTCAAAGTTTTGAAGCTTTTTTTGAAAGTGGTATCTGGAAACAAATTTTACAACAGTTGCAACAAGATCAATCAGGAATCCAATCTCAAGCTCCAGAAATGATGATGAGCGAGAATGTTAACATGCAGGAACAAATGCCTGGTGGCGGAATAGCTGATGTTGACATGAGAGAAAAAGTTGCAATGGCAGCCAACGGTGGTTTGATGGGTCTCTATAACAGAGGGATGTAGTCATGGCTGGTATAACTAGCACTAAAAAAATTAAAGGCCAACCACATCTGTTGGCATACATAACACCAAACGAAGTTGAAAAACTAAAAGCTTTAGGTGGTCAAGAGACTATGACTAAAGAAGGGATACCTGCATATCCTGAATATGATAACTATGGTTTTAGTAGTCAAAAAGATTTTGACAGTGGAGATGTATCTAGATCTAATGATCCTAATGTAAGAGGAGAAGGAGAAGGTCAAAATAGAGTAACCGCTCAACAATTAGCTGCAACAAATGCAAAAGAAAGACAAGATGCAATTAAAAAAGATATTGCAAAAAGAAAATTAGAAAAATCTAAATATGATGTAGGTCCTAAAAAAAATTTTAATATATTTGATTTTGGAAAAAATTATTTAAGAAATAGACAAAAAGGATTATATAATCTTGTTCCAAACAACCCTAAAAGAGAACTTGAATTTTTATCAAGTCTGCAAATTACTGATCCTGCAAGATACGATAGATTACCACAAAATTTAAAAGATGTACTAGAGGCTACACAATTTGATTTTTCTGGTACTTTCAAAGATCAACCTAAATTTTCTTATGACGATTTTGAATCTTTAACACAATTTGATGATGGTGCTTTTGCAAAATATGCAGCAGAGAGAGGTTCACCAGGATTAAAGTATTCAGGAGACATGAGTAAAGTTGGTATAAAATCTATTCGAAGAGATCCCCTTACTGGAGACCCTATTAAAGACATGTTTGGAAACACTCTTTTTAATTATGGAGACCCTACATTTGGAGGAGGAGGAGGAGAAGGTGGTGGTCAAAGTTATTTACCTCTTAATTATGGTGCTGCACCTGTTGAAGAAGAAAAAGAAACACAAGAATTTACATTTGATCCATCACGTTTTGGTCCGGGTGGAGATTCAGCAGACGTAACAAGAGCTTCTTATGTATTTAATCAAGGTGGCAGAGTGCCAAGAAACATGGGAGGCATCATGAATGCTGTACCAAGACAAGGATATTTTTTAGGTAAGATAGTTAAAGGTGTTGGTAAAGCTATAGGTAGTGTGGCTGATGCAGCAGGAAAAGTTTTAAAAAGTGATGTTGGTAAGATGGCAATTGCTGGTTTAGGAGCATATTATATGGGTGGTGGTATGAATTTAGGTGGTGCTAGAATGTTTGGTAATACAGGTTTTGGCACGTCAGGTTTTATGAGTAATCTTGGAAGAGTAGGAACTTTTATAAAAGAAAATCCTTTTAAATCTATTGGATTAGCTTCTGTAGCTTTACCTTTTTTAGCAGGAGAAGCTAAACCAAACGAAGACATTGGTATGGCTGACAGAGGTGGTAGATTAATTGATCCACTTACAGGGGAAGAAGGAACACCAGCTAGTATGAGAGCTAACATAGAAAATGCTAAGATAGAAGCAGATGGAGATCCTGTTAAACTAGCAGCATTAAACCAAAAATATAACAACATGTTATTTAGTATTTTACCTTATGAAAACTATGGAACTTATGCTCAAGGCGGAAGAATCAAAGCTCAAGAAGGTGGGCTCATGAACCTTGGTGGTATGGAAAAAGATTATAGAGCTGAAGGTGGATTTGTACCAATAGGTAAAGCAGAAAAAGCAGACGATGTACCTGCAAGATTAAGTGTAAATGAATTTGTATTTACTGCTGACGCTGTTAGAAATGCTGGCGGTGGTGACATAGATAAAGGTGCAGAAGTTATGGAAAATATGATGAAAAATTTAGAAAATGGTGGTAGAGTATCCGAGGAATCACAAGGAAACGCTGGCGCTCAAGAGATGTTTAGTGTATCAGAGAGAATAGGAGAAGTAATTTAATGGCAATAACAGAAACACGTAGTTTACCACCACAATTTGTAGAAGATCTAGGTAAAGATTATGCTGCACAATTAACAGGTTTAACTAGTCAAAAATTAAATACAAAAGATTTCCAACCAATGGTTGCTCCTCAAGACCAGGCAACTCAAGATGCTTACACAAGAGCTACAACACAGGGTCAAGGTATAGGAGCATACGCGCCATACCTACAAGCGGCAGGACAATATCAAACTGGTACAGGAACGTTTGCAGGTCAACCTACAAATATGATGGGTTCACAAGATTATTTACAAGCTCAAGGAGCTATGTCAGGACCAACAGCCTATCAACAATTTATGTCTCCGTATCAACAAGATGTAATTGATGCAACACTATCAGAGTACGATAAGCAAGCTCAAGCTGGTATAACTAATATTGGTTTAGGTGCAGCACAGTCTGGAAATTTAGGTGGTGGTCGTGAAGGTGTAATGAGAGCACAATATCAAAATCAATCGGATATGAATAGAGCTGCTCTTCAAGCAAAATTATTAAATCAAGGTTTTACTCAAGCACAAGGTCAAGCTAATCAAGCATTTACACAACAAGGACAATTATTTACAGGAGCACAACAACTAGGAGCTGATCAACAAAGAATGGCTACACTACTTCCACAATTACAAGGCGGAGATATTTCAACATTGGGTCAAGCTGGGCGCGGCCAACAATTATTTGAACAATCTATCCTTGATCAACAAAGAGAAGCTAACAGAATGGCAGCTTACGAACCATACGAAAGACTTGGTTACTTGGGTGCTGGAATGGGTAACGTTATGGGTGGTGGTATGGGTCAGTATCAATCACAAGTTACACCTAATCAATCGCCGTTGCAGCAGGCGTTAGGAATAGCTTCACTAGGACTAGGAGCTTACAAAGCTTTTGAGTAATTATGTATAATAGAACTTTAAATAGACCGATGTTTAGACGTGGCGGTAGAGCCGGCGGTGGTATCATGACTGGTGTTCAAAGACAAGGTTATGCTGGTGAAGGTGATCCTAGCAATCAAAATGTTCAAAAACTTCCAACCGAAGTCGAAGTTATAAAAGGAGCTATAGGAAAAAGACCAGAAATTGAACCATACCCTTACAAAGCTTCTGATTTTTTTATGGGACTAGGTGCTAATATTTTAGCTCAACCGGGTGGACAACCTATATTTCAAACAATAGGTCAAGCAGGTATAAACCCATTAAAAACATTATCTGCACAAAACCTATCTGAATATGGAAATAAACAAAAAAATAAATTAGGTCAATACGAAGACGACAAAGATATTGTAATGGCTGCCTATAAAAACATGAGCCAAGATGATAAGAATAAATTATACTCAGAAGCTACAGCTAGATTTAATAACAAAGGAGTAAACCCTAGAACAGGAAAACCTTATGAATCTATAGAAGAAGCTTACGGTGATTTAATTAGAAAAGATTTAATGAGTAAAGAAAAAGTTCTTACTCCTGAAGCACAATACAATTTAAAATATGAAGAACTCTTCTCATACTATTTAAACAAAGACAGAAACTTTAAAGGCAATGCAATTGGTGCAGCTGCACTAGCTAAACACGAAGCAAATATTTTAATGAATAAGTATCCTGAAGATTTAATTTCTAATTTTGATAACAGTTTAAGTTACTTTGATAATGTATACGTTGATGATCAAGGTGATGGCACTTATCAAATAAATGAAATTGGTCAAAATATTGGTTATAGAAAAAATAAAGTATATTTTAATATATCAGAACAAAAATTATATAGATTAGGTCAAGACGGCAAAACATTTACAGAAGTAGACATCACAGACTTCGAGGATTAAGGGGGTCCTGTTATGGCTGATGAAGATAAAAAGAAATCATTAAAAGAACAGTTAGAAGATGTAGATTTTAAATCTATTGGTGGTCTTAATATATTTGACACACCAGTAAGTGTTAGTGATACTCTTAGAAGAATTGAAGAAGGACGAGAGAAAGAAAAAGTAAAACAAGCAACTGAAGAAGCAATTGATTTATACCCTAAAGGATCAAAAGGTTTTGCAGACGCTACAAAAGATAAAACAATTTTAGAAGCTGAAGAAAATAATGAAGTTAGTTTAGGTGAGTCTGTATCTAACGCTATTATATCTGGTGCAATAAAAATTCCATACGGTTGGGCACAATTAACAGCAGAAATTAAAGATGCTATTGGTGATGATGTACCTCTTGAAGAAACTAATTTAGCTAAACTAGATGCATGGTTTGACAGCACAGTTATGGGTGAGCTTATGAACTACTCTGAAGAAAAAGCAAGAGCAACGGGTTCAGGACGAGTTGTAGAATTCTTAACTTCTATTTATGGAAACTATAAACTAGCTGGTAAACCTATTATGAAAGCTATTCAAGATCCAGGAAGTATAAAAAGAACTGCTGATAATATTGTAGACAAAGTAATTAGTGCTAAAAAAAATGGTAGATACATTTCATCTAATAATAAAAATTTAAAAAAAACTGCAGACAAAGTAAAAGAATTAAATTTTGGTAAACGAGTTAAAAACTGGACAGGTATTGCAGTTGGTGGTGGTGTAACTGGTGGACTTGTTGCAGATAATGAAGACATTGGTACATGGGGTGACTGGTTATTTGAACCAGGTCATTACAGTTCTTTAGATAGAACTAAAAAAGTAAACTCATCTGATGATGCAATAAGAATGCTTAAAAATAGATTAAAGTTTGGTGGTGAAATGGCTTTTCCAATAGCTCCTATCTTTTTTGGTGTAGGAAAATTTGGTAAGTTTGCATCTCAGTATGGTGGTGATGCTGCGTTCAGTAACAAAGCTGTAGAGAGATGGGCTGACAAATATATAATGAAACCATTTAGAGCAAGGTCTGATAGACCTAGACCTATTTTCCAAGGTGTACAAAGACTAGAAGGAAAGCAGGCTGTAGCACGGAACATGGCCCAGGAATTAAACAGAAGAGTAAGTTATGATTATAATAATATATTTCAATCAACAAGAAAATCAGCTCAAGTAGTAGACAACCCTAATATAATTAACGACATGATTGTAAACTTTATGAAGAACACTCCTGATGTAATTAAAAAAGGTAAGATTGTGTTTCCAGGATTTAAAAACGAGCAAGCATTTGGTCAATCATTAATGAAACTTGGAGCTAAACAAGGTGACATAGATGGTTTAGTTGCTAACTTATTTAAGTATAGAAACAACATGAACATATTTAAAAACTCTATACTAAAAGGTGGTAACTTAAACGTAGCTCCACAAAAATTTAATGACATCATGAATGATAGATTACAAAATTTTTTAAGTACAGAATATAAAATTTTAACTGACAAAGGTGGTAGTCTTGTAAGCGGATACAAGGTTACAAACGATGCTGTAGAAGCTGTTGCTGAAAACTATGTTCGTTATGCAAAAAGCAATGGAGTTAATTTAAGTAAACCTAATGCAATGGATGCAGTGTATGATATTGTAGACAACGTTCAATTAAATCCTCTAACAAAAACTCCTGAGTTTGTTTATCCTGTGCAAAGTATTGGTGCAGATAAAGCAACACAAATTAAAAACATTGCAGAAAATATAACAGGTGGTGGTAAATTTAAAGCAGATAAAGCTGGTGGATTGATACAAACTAAATCTGATCTTGCTGCATTTAAAAAATTGTTTGGTGCTAATCAAAATGCTGAAAGAGTTATTATAAATACAATGGAAGATCTAGGTGGTATTGCAGCTAGAGATAATTTTTATAATGCAATGAAAGAAGCATCTGATTTATTAATATCTCAAGGTAAAAGAGGTTTAGTTTATCCAAATAGATTACAAGCTATTACTGCATTCAAGGGTGCAAAAAATCAAAACAAATTAAAAGATATTATTAGTTCTCCAGATGGATTAAAAATGAGTGCTAACT
>Ga0209535_1000965_pt1 | contig 19856 bp, 30 predicted proteins | sample LinPmetageLP28_FD_184041 | JGI IMG/M metagenome (GOLD analysis project Ga0209535, IMG submission 184041) | Marine viral communities from the Pacific Ocean - LP-28 (SPAdes) (version 2) | ecosystem: Environmental > Aquatic > Marine > Oceanic | place: Pacific Ocean | collected 2009-08-22
AGACATTATGATTCCTTTTGATGAGGCTATAGAAGAAGAGTTCATGTACGACAGAGGAGGTATGCACCCCAAGTCTTCAGACGAAGAAGTGGATGCGCTAAAGGCTATGCTAAACATGGTCTCTACTATTAAAAAAGAGGTAAGCCCAAGTGACTTAGAAGAAGAAGTAAGGGAAACACCAGGAGAATTTGATCACGATGATAACCCTATTGATATTGTTCAAGGAGAAGAGAAGATTGGGGAGATGACTGGAGGCGAATACATATTTAATCCGGAACAAGCAGAGATGCTTAAGCAATTATCCAACGAAGGAGATAGTGAACTGCACGAGTTCATACGTAACTTGTTAAGTAAAGAACAATTTAATGGCTGATACTAGATTTTTTCAAACAACAGCGACTATGCCACAGGTAGACTTTGGGGCTATCTACGATAACGCTGTTGCTAAAAGAGAGGCAAAAGAAAATAGGGAACTAGAGTACATGGACTCTTTTAAAAAGGTAAGAGGTGCATTAACCCCAGGCCTTAAGGATTTAGGTCAAGGTTATTTTAACAAGATTCAGGACAGTCTTAACGAAGGAGACATGTCAGTAGACGCTAGAAGATATAGGACGGATCTTTACAATCAGTATCAAGATGTAATGGCTAGTGGACTTCAGTATACACAGGAGTTAAACAAGCGCGAGGCTCAAGTTCTTTCTGACCCCTCTAAATACAATAGCCCTGATGTATTGATTGCTGACCTAGATGATCTTAGAAATACTAACATCACAGATCTTTCTCAATTAGACAATCAACTCGCTACCCTTCCTCAATTAAATAAATACAAAAGATTTAATGTTCCCACCGCTAATGTGATGGATATATCTAGTGAGTTTAAAAGGACAGTAAATGAGAATCTTTTTAGGGACCAGGACACAGGTATAATTGATCCTGACAAATTAAAATCTTCATTGGCTACATTTTTACAAACAAGGAATCTAGACACTGAGGATATGGAAGGGGTATATGCTGCGGCATTATCTCATCAGGGTCTTTTAACTAATACAGCGTCAGATATTGGATTAGTTAGAGAGTATTCTAAGGATCCAGAAAGAGCAAAGGCATTAACAGAATACTATGGAGATATTTTAGGTGCTACCTACATGTCTCAAGTAGAAATGGATGAAAGAACAAAGAGGGAACGCGATCAGCAAAAGGAAGCGCAAGAACTGGCTGATAGTGTTTTTAGTTATGATGTACCTGAGAACAATACTATTTCCCTCACTCCTCCAAGAGCACTAAAAAAGAATAAAAAAGGAGAATTAACAAATGTTGTCGATACAGACGTTAAAGCACCTAAGGGGTCTGCAAACAATATAGCGTTCATCACAAACATAGGATCTGGTCCTTATTATGAGGATGACAAAGGAGTCAAAAAAACTATTGAAAGTATAGGTCTAGATACAGAAGGAAATCCTATTGTAAAAATAACGTATGATCAGAAGATCGAGACAAACGATTTTCGTAATGAAAATTATAAAGTAACAGAGGTTGTTCCTTGGACACAAATTAAAAAGCAAGGCTGGAATAACGAGAAGCAAATCCAAAGAATACTAACCACATACGGTGATATGCAGAACCGTTTTAATTCTGATCAATCACGATACAGCGGGTTAGACAAAAAAACAAGACCCCTAAATCCGGATGATCCTAGAAATAGACCAAGGCCAGGTGAAGTAATACCAAGTTCAGGTGAGGTAATGGAGAGCGTAAGTGATGAAGTTGTGGAGTCTATACAACCAGAAGAACCTCAAGTAAGGCCAGGAGATCCTAGGATGCCAATGGATGTAAATGATCCTAATTATCAACCAGTAAATCCAGGGGCTAGACCACAATCACCAATGGAGCAAATATTTGGTGGACTTACAATGGATATTCCGGATATTGGGGGAGGCTCAGATAATACAAATCCTGATTTGGGTCGTGAACTCAGAGGGGCTTCTGAGGCTGAGGAAGAAAGAGTAGTAACAGCGGATCCATTACCTAGAAGAGAAGTAGAAGACACTGAGGTAAGTGAGACAGAAGTGGTATATGATGATGGCACAGATCGTACTCTTATTGACCGACAATACGAAGAGCAAGACAAGATTAAAGCGTTACCAAATACACAAGAAGTTTACAAGGAGATACAAAGTGTTTCTGAAATTGTAAATGAGTTGGACAGTGCTGATTTAGATTATGGTGATCAAGTACCATCAAGTGTTACTATGATGTCCCCTGAAGCCTTAAAAGATTTCGTAGATCGAAACAACATTGATTTAGGAAAATATTCAGTTGAAGAATTTCAGGAATTAGTTTCAAATTACAGAGATGAGTATCCGTTGTTCTTTGACGGAATGGAATTAGTTCAAGTTTAAAATTCATATAAGATGACCGAAGGAGAATTAAAACAATTAGAGGCTGCATACAAGAATGATGTATCACTGGAACAGGTCAAGCAAGCCCTCATAGATGGTGGGCAAGAGCAAGGGATTCCAGAAGTAGAGGATTTCTACAAAAAAAAAAAAGACTTTGGAGTCGAAGATTCAGTCTCAACCTCGGTCGATTCATACTCACTGTCCAACTTGCCAGTGTCGATCGCAGCCCAACAACTCCCCGATAACTTTGAAGAGCAGGCTGAAGCGAATCCTTCGCTGGCTAAGAGGAATGGAATAGTAGAGGATGTACTAGGGACGGTATCTGATGACCCTTCTGAGCAGAAGAGCACATGGATGATCGTAGATAAAAATCCAAACGAGTTACAGCGGTTATGGAATAGAGGGAATGCAAGAGGTAGACTCGCTGCTGAGATGGCAGCAACATATCCCGACCTAGAAAATGTGGCGTATTATAACGATATCCTACAAAGGGATGCACCTAAAGAATCAGATGTTTTAAAATTAAACCAGGACAGTCATCCTATTGCTTCTTTCGTTTTAGACGTGGCAACCATGCTACCTGAAAGTCTTATATCAAGTTTTTCTGCTCCTGAAGTAACCGTTCCTGCGGCACTAGCCGGGGGCGCTGCCGGTTCTGCTATACCTTTCTTTGGAACAGTAGGGGGTGCGCTGGCAGGTTTCTTTGGTACAGGATCAGGGGCCATGGAGTATGCTGGATCTTTCTTTGAGTCACTACAAGAGTCAGGTGTAGATGTTACAGATGAGGATCAATTACGTGATGTTCTATTTAAGCAGACTCCAGAGGGTGAGGCTAAACTTGAAGAGGCTAAAGTCAAAGGCTTGCAGAAAGGTATACCTGTTGGTCTTCTTGATGGAATAACAGCGGGACGAGGTGGTCAGTTTATTAAGAAAGCCATGAAAAAAGGAACATCCTTGACCACAGCCACGGCTAAAGAGATTGGATTTGACTCAGCACTAGGTGCGGGAGGAGAGGCTATAGGAACCGCAGCCCAGGGCAAAGACATAAACATAAGAGAGGTGTTGTTAGAGGCTGCCGCAGGACCCTTCACAGGAGCGCCAGGGGCTATCTATAATTACTATGCTACGCAGGCACTTACTCCAGGTGAAAGAAACTATTCTAAGTGGGCAGGTACGCAAGATAGTGACATGCTAAATAAAAGTATGGCGGTGTCATTAGCCGTTGACAATGGTCGCATTGGAATCCTTGACACTAAGATTAAAGACATTAAGAAAACCTTAAAGAAACCGGATCAATCCAGAACAATTAAGAAGGCTCTTCAAAGAGATCTTAACCAACTCACTAATCAAAAGTATACTGCTCTTTTAGAAATACAACAACAGTTAATCGGGTTAGACGAAAAGATATTTGCTCAAGCAGCAGAATTAACTCAAAGCATTTTTGAAAATGTCGCTGTACTAAGAGACAACAGAGACAATAAAGATTTTGGCCCAACAGAGAAGGCCGCTGTAGAAAACCAGTTAGACGAACTAGGTACTGCTTTAACTAAATTAATTAATGAGAACGCAACCAGCCGACAAGCAACTGGATTTAGTGCAGGAAGTACAACGGATGAGGAATCGTTACAAGAAAAATCGCGAGAAACAGAGAGCGAAGAGGTAGACTCTACGACTAGTAATATAATAAAAGGTCGCCAACCTAAGGGTCCAAAGCCTACTGTAGGTCCATCTCCACAGAATGTGGGTATGAGTAAATTTAAGAATCAAGAATACTTAAATCTCTTTGATCCAAATGATATGAGCATCATCGAAGAGGTAATGGAATCCATGAGCCCTGGAGATAGAATTGAAATGAAAAAAATGATTCTAGCGTCTGAGGCTTTCAAGTCAATCAATCCAAACGCTAAAATATTTAGTGTTGGAATAACAGAACAAGGATATAAGAATGCTTCTCAAGATGCAGGGTTCGGTGATGGATCGGGGACTTTTGGGATGACTGAAGCAAAGAAAGATAGTAAAGGAAGAAGAACAGTTGGGGATGCCATCGTTCAACTATTGGGTGATAAAAGACAAAGAAAACCTAACGATAAATTTGGTTATCAGACGGCCTATCACGAAGTAATGCATAATGTTTTTGCTGACTACTTTGACAACAACGATGTTGACTTTAATCAGTTTAGGGACTTAATAATAAGAAGGCTTAAAGATTCGGATGTAAAAGAGTTAAATGATTTTGCAGAACGGTATGAAGAAAAGGATGTTGGCGCTTATAAGTCTGAGGAATTCATGGTAGACCTCGGTTCTAGGATAGCGTCAGGTCAGATAGAATTCTCTCCTACATTTTTAGAAGAAATGAAAGCCTTCCTGAGTAACATAGTATCTAAAATAACCAACAAGAAAGTTTTAATCTTTGAGGACGCAGCACTAGCAGCGGATATTGCTGGATATTTAACTGGCATAACTAGCGCTATTAGAACAGGATCAGACATCAAGGCTGTCAAAAGAGCGGAAAGCATTACGTCTGATAGGTTTAAACGAACAGACTCTGGTCCAGTTGAGGAGAGAGATGCAGATGGTGAGATAATTATAACACAAAAATCAGGAAAGAACTTAGAGGGTAGACCTGATCCTGAGTCATATGAAAAACAAAAAGATATATTGGCACCAGTTTTTGAATGGATACAGTCAAAGACAGATAAAGGAATTAGAGGATTAGAAAAACTTGGATTAGACTCGTTGCGTACTAATAGAAAAGTAACTCAGGCACAAGAGATAGCATCGTCCATGGTCTCTCAAATTTATAATCGACTCTTTGTTACCGCAAACCGTATTAAAAAAATAGTAAACAAATTCCCTGAGACTGAGCAGAAAAGAATTTTTGATTTAACAAATGATTATTATTACTCGGAAGATAGATCAGTTCAAGAGAAGGCCATTGAAGAGTTGGTTAGTTTAAATGAAAACCTAGCAATAGATATTCAATTATTAAAAACCATTCTAGAAAATCAACAGCGGGACTTGTTAAATAACCCTGGATTCGATGGTCTTAGTCCTGAGATTCGAGAAACAATTAAAAGAAGTATAGGCTCATATGGTGTTAGGTCCTATAGAATATTTACAGACAATAATTTCGAGATAAATCCTGAGTTACGCAAAAAGGCAGAGAAAGATTTGATGACTCAAATTCTAGAAAGAAAGGCTGAGGAATTATTAGATTCAGCGCTCACTCCTGAACTTGGTGAATCTTTAGCAAAATACGCAGAAGAAGTTGATCTCGGAGCGAACATAGAGGAACTTACTATAGAAGACGCTATAGAGTTTATGTTAGAATTCTTAAGGAATAGACGATCAGATCCACAGGTACAGAAAATAATAAATGAAGTAAGAACAGAGACTTTAAATATATTAAAGTATTATGATGACGTTGCTAATAACCGGGAAAGAATTAGAAGGGGTATTTCTGGTGATCCTGAAATGGCGGGTATTAGAACTAAAGGCAAGAACTTATTAAGAAGGCAAGACTTACCTGAGTCTTTAAGAAAAATGATGGGTGAAGAAGACAACCCATTTATTCGTATGGTTACTTCGGTAACGAATGTAGCAGAGATGACATCCAACTTTACCTTAATTGATAAGTTAAATGAGGTTTCTCGTGAGAGCGGAATGGGCGCTATGATCTTGAGAGGTTATACTTTTAAGGGTTTGGTTAGAGACCTTAAAGACAATATGCCAACAGGTGTCTCCTTTAATGAAGTAAAACTAGAAAGACTTGCTAGAGATATGGGACTACTATCTAGTGATGCCCCCTTGTCTTCGCTTATGAAGGAGCAAGGTCTTGAGGTAGAAATAAATAAAGAAAACGGTAAGGAGGACTATAGTCAGATTCAAAATTATATTAAGAATTTCTTTGAGGACAATTATACATTAGTAACGGATAAGAAATCTCCTATGTACGGCAAGGCTGTGTCTAAAGAATTTTTATCTATGGTTAAGCAAACACCAATGTATTCTTCTGATAGAAAAATTACGCAAGCATACTTTGCTACCCTACTTCAAATGCGTAAGGTTCGAGTGTTATATAACCTTCCTACCTGGAGAAAAAATATTATGGGAGGATGGTACTTTCTTGCGGCTAATGGTATTATAGGGTACAATAAACATAGAGGAGGTCTTACTGTCATGAAAGACCTAAAGAATAGATTAAAAAAAGTTCGTACTGGGGAGACGGATATTGAGATGGAAGCCTTATTAGATAAAGTAGGGGGTCTAGGTTTACTAGGAGCCTCGTTAAACGCTGCCTTAGTTGGTGACATAAACCAATCTTATTACGACATGGCATCAGGAGGAAACCCAAATGATGCGTGGCAATGGCTACCTACTTATCTACAAGAAAAACAAAAACAGTTAGGCACTAAGGCTTCACGTATTGCATATCAGTATGGTTTTATAGATGATTATACTAAACTCATAGCGTACCTCGACAAGAGAGAAAACTTTGCCAAGCGTTTATCTACGAATCCTGATGGTAAATCATACAGCGAATTAACAACGGAGCAACAAGCCGAAGTGGATTTCGCTGTCGTTGAAAGGATAAAACAAAACATGCCTACCATGTCTAGAATTAGTCCTGCGTTTAGACAGTTCTTTGCATTGCCCTTTGGAGACTTCTTATCCTTTAGGGTTGAATCTTTTAGAAGTTTCTTTACTATTTATTCTAATGCTATGAAAGATCTACGTGAGGCTGTTACTAATAATAACCTTACGTCATCACAAAGGAATGCATATGTGCAGGACGCTATGGGTAGTCTTGCGATGGGTGTTGGTCTGGCAACAATGTCATCAGCAGGATATCAGTTTATTGCGAATCAATTCTTAGATGATGAAGAAGAAATTGAATTAGCCAAAGAGGCTGTAAGTACCACGTATACTTTACCCCCATGGATGGCCGGAGGTAGTCTTGTTCCAATCTCTATGAAGAAGGATGGCACGATAAGATATATAAACATTTCTTCTGAGGATCCTTACGCAGAACAGTTAAGTCTTATTTTCGGAAGAGAAGGAATAACAAGGAGTAAAAGTTTAATGAATATAGCGAGTGGATTCCTGGAACCTAACATGCTTGTTAGTCTATTGACAAATCTACGTGATGGAAAGAATCAATATGGAGCTCCAATAGTAAAGAACGAAGACGCTACTTGGTTTAATAAATACATTATAGGTGGTCTTAACACTGAGTGGGATGATGCATATGGTGCGTATATATTTAAAGAAACATTTATACCTCCTAATATTTCTTATGTAGCAAAGCAAGTTCGCCAAAGGATTGAGAATGGGAAAGAAAATCCTGATGATCAACTGAATCTTATATTATCAACGCTACTACTTGGTACCAATGTTGTATTTAGAGATTACCCAGTAAACATATCCAAACAATTTTATTACAATCTTCAAGATCAAAACTTTTACGAACCATACAGCGAACTATCTGATGCAGAAAAGTCTAACAGAAAAACTAGGCTTAAGGAAATCAAAGAGGGATATGAATTTATACAAAACTTCGGTGCTGTCAAAGACAATATTGACATCGTTCGAGCGGCCTCTAGGACTATAAAAAATAAATTTAGAAAGAGCAGAGCAGAGCAGTTGTATCTCTTGTATGATATGGATTTGCCGGAATAATTCAGATAATTAATTCTAATTAAATGGTAATATCTTTGCAGTATATAAACCGTTTATGAAAAAGAGATCACCTATAGATATGTTAGATTCGTTTGGAGAAGATAGAGTAATGGGCATTAGTATTAAGTCTCTTGTTGCGATAGGAATGACTGTAGCGGTAGCGGCCTCTGGTTATACTATGATTAAACAAGACATCCAGGAGGCTAAGTTATTGCCCAAAAGTCCAGTATCTGCTGAGGAGTTCAGGCTCCAGACAGAGATAATTGATAACGCTATCCTAGATACAAAAGCCGACATTGAAAATATAAACTCTAGCCTTAAAAAAATTGACGAGAGGTTATACAATTTATCTCGGAAATGAAATGCTCTACGCTAAGTATAGTTCTTATTATAGTTTTATTAGTAGCAGGATTAACAACAGGTTGTAGCACACAATGGCATCTCAAGAGAGCGATCAAGAAAGACCCAACGATTCTAGTCCAGGACACCGTTATTGTAACGGACACGGTTGTGACAAGTTCGACTGCTGTATTGGATACGGTCACCATCTCAAAGGTAGACACCGTAGAGATCGTAAAGAACAACTTCCGAGTAAAGATTATGCGGAGTTACGACACCCTTATAATCGATGGAGGTTGTGATGCTGACACAATTGTAAGGACAGTCAATGTTCCCTTTGAAAAAATAGTATACACTGCTCACGATAAGTGGTACCACAAAATATATAAAGGATCCTTCTTTATTTTGACAGCACTCCTGCTATTCCTGTTCGGATACAGGTTGCTCAGGAACTAACTCATGAAATCTTGAGTAGCCTCCAAATACTACTGGCCATCCTCTTACTTCTTCAGGTGTATAATGCCCTACTAAGTATTGATTACTGGAAGTGAACATAATAAAAACCATCTCATCACAGTCCTCTTTCTTCATGGCTGCTTCATTGGCTTTAAATGATCCTTCAGAGGTTTTAATACTAACCTTTTTAACCTGACCATCCTTCATTACCTTCATGTCATCATCATGCTTAATGTCCTTCTTGTTCTTTAGCAATGTAGAGACAGCATATCTAGAATACTCCGGGGTTATCTCATAATAATACCTAACCAATAACTCACCTAGAACTCCAACAAATTCTGTATAGTATTCTCTTGTAACCTCTCCAAGTAACAGCGATCTTTTAATGCCTGTCCTCTGACGATGGGTTCCTTTATATCTTTCTCTATTGGCGACAACTCTTCTTTGCGCTATGTCAGCGGCATACTCCCTAAGGTATTGAGGAATATCAACCTGTATCATACCAACCCCTCCAGCCTTATCTTGTTTATAGTATTGAGATCATACTCTTTAATGCAGTGCTCATATAAATTATTGGCTAAGTCTTCTGCCTTATTTAATGTCATGGTTTTGACCGCATCCTTCCAATCTCCAGGAGAACTACAAAGTATTCCTGTCTTGCCATTTATTATAGCCTGCTTGTATGGTCTTACATTACTAGCGATGATCGCTGTTTTAGTTAGTCCTGCTTCAACAACTTTAAGTTCTGACTTGCATCGATTAAACTTACTGTCTAAAAGCGGAGCCAAAGAGACATCGAACTCCTTATAGAGGGCTCCATACTCATGAGGTTCAAGTGGCAATAACTTATGCTTAGCCTTAAGGAAGTCAACATATGAAATCCCTTTGTGGTTCCAGGTTCCTAATGCCATGCAGTATAACTCATGATCTTCAAACGTCATACCCATAGTTTTTAAATCCTCTGAGTGTCCATTGGCACCAAGGTATCCGAACCGAACCACGCCCTTTGGGTTTGGATTCTTTTCTTGATCCACCCATTGTTTTTCTTTAGTATATAATGTATTAGGGACTACTCTAATCTTAACCTCAGGATTTATTTTTTTCATCCGGTTACCTAAGTACTCAGACGGTGTCCATATTTCATCCGCAATATTTATAGTCCCTAAGATATTTTTCTTCTCTGTCTTTTCGTAGTGAGGACGAGCGGGATTGTCTTTTGGTATATCCCAGAAGTCATCATTATCCAAGATCAATTTTATATTATTCTTTTTTAGAAAAGATTTAAACTCCTTGTGATTAGATACACTACATCTCCTGGAGATAACTAGGTTACTTACCTTGGTAAGGTCCCACTTCTTTAGTTCATTAAAGTTATCAAAGTAATGAGTGTTGACTCCTTGCTCTTCTTTAAGTCTTATAAATGGAGTAAGTATCCTATGATAATTAATCCCACTTAAACCATCAAGGTAAATTAGGGTCATCATATCCATCATAGAACTCTAAGAGAGCAGCACGGATCATATCAAACTCCATGTCTATGTCTCTCTTGTATTTGCGGATTGTATTATGCAGTCTCTCTGCGTCAACCCTTGGCTTCCCTCCTTCGTCATGCAAATTTTCGTACAGGTTGGTTGCCGAATTGTGCATTCTAGATGTTGCTAGGAAGTATGTCTCACTCAACGACTTTGTATCCATGCCCTTTTATTATTGCTACAAATTGATTCTTCTCTAATGTTTCATCGTACGTTGTTGACTGGCCCGAAAAATATTTAGGGGAATCATCAATAACATAGCCGTGGTTTCTAAGGTAATCAGCCATAAATTTGCAACAACATATAGCATTGTCAACATCATAGCGACAATTATACTTAACATCAATCCTAAATTTGTCCATAGTGAAGTGATCAAATGCATCAAGCGCACTCTTAATCTCCTCCCAGTAGACGGCTTTGTGTTTAGTTCGTATTGCGAAATGACCACCCGCATAAAACTTATTAAGCGAGACTGGCTTCGGTAAAAATAATGTAATCTCTTGATACCCATTTTCTTCCACGCTTACTAATGTAAGTCCAAAAGTTTCGTATTCAAAGAAAAAGTTGGGAAACTTTTCTCTCCAGTGCCAACCATACTGAATCCTGTTCGTGTCGAATTTATCCTCATAAGGATCGGTTCATCAAATGGAGTAGGGGACCCACCTGTTTCCTGGTTTCTCATTTTCCTAATGTGAATCTCTACTGTACTACGGATATCATAATCAGGGGAAGCGATTTTACGATGGAACGATGCAAAAATATCTGAGCGATTCACCATCTTGCCACCCCCTTCTGTGTCCTCAGCAAACGGAGCCATCTGTAATCCATCAGGACCTTTCCTTCTTGCAGCCTCTGTTATAGCATGAGTGTTTAGCCACACTGCAATATCATTCTTATTAGAGAAGGTAAGCAACTCACTAGCCGCTTGATAATGATACTCGTGACTAGACAACTCAGCACCCTTAGACATAGTAATCTTCAGTGAATTATATGGGTCAATAAAAAACCCATCATACTTCTCTTGTCTAATTAACTTCTCAGCAAACACAATTAGATCAGTATAACTATAGACCTCATCATTACTTATAATAGTAAAGTGTTTGTTCACCCACTTGAATGCCTCTACCCTTTCCTCATAATGCATCTGATCAATGGGTATGTCCATTAGGAATTCCATAAGCCTCATCTTTAAAGCCGCTGTTTTATTTTCACTAGAGTATATTATCCATCTCCAATCATGCAGAACAGCGGATGCTACCATAAGATACAGCCCCATGGTTGTCTTACCTACATTACTATGTCCATTAAAAATGGTGAACTCTTTTTTAAATAAGAAATAGTTGTCTAATTTTTTTAGCCCTGTACTTAAACCTTTAGGTATCTCTCCCTTTGCGAACTTCTCTATCCATTCTCTATCACTATTGTCTGAAGAAATAAAGGACATGTCTCCATCAAGGATAAGCATTTCTCTTTTGATCCTTTGCTCATCATCAATTACCTCACGTATAGGCATCATCTTACCTTGAATAAGACCATCGGAGATTGTCCTCCTGGCTTGGTCCATATCATCTACGGTATCCCTTTGCTCTAACTCTCGAAGCATTATTCTTACTGCCTCCTCTTCTTCCATCCTTCCTGCGGATATGTATCCACCACAAAGTATAGCGGCCCTGAGTAATATGACATGCTTCTCCCCCTCCTCTGCCTTACGTAACATGTGAGCAACTATGTCTATCTTCTCATAGTCGGTAAGTACTTTTTTCTCTACCCTTTCCTCTGCTTGTACAGATTCAGATAGCATGTGACCAAATATTTTACAGTCTTCTTTACTTATAATGTCCGGGTCATAACTTTCGAAGCAAGCCCTCGCTTCATTGACACCTGATGCGTCAACCTCTAAGCCATAGGTTTTATCAAAGTATGCTTGGAGTCCTTTGAAATGATCCCGATGCCGCTCCGGGTTAGATATTCTAATTAAAACTTTAAGACCATCCCCTGATGGAGATACCCAACAGGCTCTAACAAAATCATCAGTACCAAGTAAAGACTTATAAAGATCTACATCTATATGGTCAAAGTCTAATATAATATTACCACTGTGCCCTTGTATCTCATCATCACGTCTTCCTGTAAATACTCCAGAGAATAATGCAATAGGTAATGTTTTCTTTAATGCAGTGTCACCATCCCTAAGTTTATCAATTGTTTCCTTATTCTTTCCCTCTCGTATCCGATCTAATGCAGTAGACAGCGGAAGATAATGTGGTTCTGTCGTGTTCGTTATAGACCCGAACATGGTGATCATTTCATTTGAACTCATCTGAATAATTTTTTTCTTTATAGTGTGCTGATATACCTACTTCTTTTTGACTTACTATATTAAAGACTCTCAGGCTTAGATAGTTTTTTAACTTCATCCTATCGGCAATGCCCCTAATGACATCTTTATTTCTGTTCATGTGTGCTATTGTCTTCGCTCTGCACACTAGTGAAATATTGCGTACTCGATGTGGGATAGGAGGCTTTTTGCCTCTGCTTTTTTTTATATATATCACATCAACCAAATAATAATAAATGGTTTGACCGCTCATATTATTCTTTCCTTCTCTATAATTTGATGTTGTTTCCATACAGGATAATCGTCCACCATAATGACGAGTCTCCACTTCATCTCCCTCATTTCAGATTCTTCTGGAATATCAAAGTAATGATTTAAGATTCCCTTACCATTCATGTAGGTCATGGCGTATAACTCGTGAACCCTTGCTTCAGAATTGTTGTTGATCCTGCCCATGTATCCATCATGGTTGCTAATGTGATGTTGCACAGTACAATGAGCCTTATCAAATCGATCGCCAAGTTCTTGGTAGGTCAATAAGGTTCGTTCTCTTACATACTTCCAGATCATTGATCTTGCTTCGACCACTGCTCTCTTGCGGGTCCCGGAATATAAATCTTTAGGGGTTACATGATTTACTGCTGAAAATATTTCAACCGCTTTAGTAAATAGGTGTTGAGATTCTATGTGCCTGTGCAATCTTTTATCTTGCAGGACATCCTTTAATTTTTGTGGCATTATATTTAATTTAGAATTAAAACATAGGATTGTTTGGAAGTATTACATTCTCATACCAATGCTTAACACCTTCTTCGGTGCCTGAAAAAACTACTAGCCCTCTTCTTTTTAAATGCCATGCCCTTTCTTTTTTATTGTAGGTAATGGTATAATTGCGATGAATGCTATCTTTTTTGTGCTCTGTGTATGACATTTTTGCTTTTTCTTTTAAGCCATCTCACATACATCTTTCCAGCAACGGCAGTGCGTTGAGGTTTATAACCTATCTTGTTACGCAACTGAGCATTTGCAATTCGCATAAATCTTTCCAAGTCTTTCATGTATCTGAGAATGAGTATTGATATTGTAAGAATCAAAACCCCAGGAACTTCATGCTAAGACGACCACCCATGATATTTAACAATGATAGCAATCGGCTCCAGGGATAATGATAATAAAGTTTAGAAGGGTAAATCTTCTTTGCTTTCCGCTACCGCTTTCGCTGCATTATTCTTTGCATACTTAGCGTTGTCAGGATGACGAGGATTAAACACAGATATGAAAGCAGTGCCATCAGTCTTCATAACTAAATCCATGTTGACATTACCTGCATCACTAGCGAATTTCTTCATTTCATCTAGTTGCTCATTACGAAACGAGATCGGGTATTTCGAAACCCCGCTATCGTATACCTTCTTTTCTCCAACATATCCGATATACACATCTTTCTTTGATTGATTTTCCATGATAATAAAAATTAAATTTCCCCTTGAATATAAAAATGCGTAGATGGCTTATCGCTTAGAGCGTAATCTTTGATTACATTCAGTGCGTGTTCCACCTTTCTACGGCCTGAGTCAAGAGTATCCTCAGAACATTTTAATGCCATTGGCAGGTATGGGTAAAACTTGTTTTGAGCCACCCACCAGTAGTCATCGATACCAAAAGCCTTGGTATATAGATAAGATTGGACATCATATCCCATACTTTTTACATCACGTTTGAACGCCCACATTGACGACGCTCTGGTGCTTTTAAGGTCTGTTATGAATCCATCACCCAACACATCTAGAAATCCTCTAAATGGAATGACATGATTGCCTATCTCTAATTCTTTGTTGAACTCTACCTGATATTGTCCTTTGAGATAGATCTCTCGTACCCCACTATCCTCAAGCCTAGTAATCATATCGATCGCTTGTTGATGTTCTTCAGCAGACAGGTGTCTTTTACCCACAGATAACTCCTCTTGTTCCTTAAGCCATTCTTTATATACCTTCGTCGCCCTGGGGTTTTTACCGCCTATCTCTCCAAGTATATCCTCTTCCTCAAGAACAAAGAATTGATTATCGAATTCATCAGGGGTAAATAACATAACATCGTATGCCGCTCCGAAAGTAAACGCCTGAGAGTCTTTCTTTAACTTACCCTGTAAGTACATCTCCCCTTTAACTACGTCATCTAAGAAGTGTTTGACAGAAGAGTAAGACAGGTATTTTTTCTGAGTCTTCTGAATTACTTTTTCAAACCAAGGACTCATGACTTGCTACCTGTTACTGCACCATCCAACAATTTTGATTGACGAGAATCAGGAGTGAAGGCCATTCTTTTAACGATAATTGTCTTCCTTTCGTTTCTTTCAGGTACATTCTTACCACCCATTATGTAAGCCACTGCCTCTATAATTTGTTTACTTTTCTCATTCTCTGACATCTCTTCAACAGCGGAAGGGTTAGCCACAGGTGATTTCTTTTTGGCAGGTTTAGTGGCTGTCTTTTTACCTGTGATTCCTTCCTGGTCTTTAGCAATAGCAATTTCTAACTCGTTTGCTGATGCCACAGATGTGTCGATACCAATCGCTAACATAGCCAATGCTCTACCTACTGCTGATGTCTCGCAGTTCTCTATGTATGAAGTCTTATTAATATAAGATGCTTCCTGAACTTCATGTGCTAATCCTGTGGATTTCAAGACTCCTTTGTCATCTTTGATTGTTGTTCTCATAGTGATCTCAGCACTAAGGTATTCTGGAACTACTACAGACTCATATTCTGTTTCGCCTTTGTCATTTTTAAACGCCTTGGAAATTATGTTCTCTCCCATTCTAGCATCCTTGGTTGAAACAATTTCTGTCTCAACTGACCATCCCTTATATTCAGGGGCAAGTCTAAAATACTTTACTCTCTCGGTTACTTCAACGTATTGTTTCCCTTTTACGAGGGTGGTTTTAAATTGGTACGACATGGTATATTATTTATAAATTTAATTAAAGTGAAGTTACAATGTTAATTTCTTTTGAACAAATTATAAGACAAATCTTTTGCAATTCCCTTATCTAATTCCTTCGGATTGGCATAGTATATACTCTTAATGTATAGCATCCAATCAATGTAGGATTTGGTTTTCTTTTGTTGGTTCATAGCGAACGTATTAAACCTGATAGAAAGTTCACTAGAAGACAACATAAAGACAATGGGAGAATATACAACACAATTATTGCCACTCCTTCCCAAATGATTGATGTTTTCTTTTTAGGTTGAAAATCTTTTTCAGTCCATTTATAATTTTTATCCTTCATGATATAGTGTGTGTTATGTTATTAATTATCTTTTGATTAAACTTTTTGTCGATGAATCGCAGTCTTTTCTGCATGTGGTGGACTTCGCCTCTGACCATAGTAGAATTCATCACGTCAGGTAAGGTATAGAAAAATTCTAAATCCCGATTTATGTCCTTGATAATTTGTTCAATTGATTCCTGTTCCATATTAACTAGGGTTTTGTTTTTTATAATCTCTCTCCCAACATAGTGCAAGTTTTTTTACTTCTCTATTATCTAGCATCAATTCTAGTCCATTAGATTGAATGAATACGGATCCTCCTGAATGATGGGCCTGGATTTTTTTCTCCTTTAAATAAACTACGGCCTTGATCGGATGGCGGTTACCTTTCCTCTCTTCATATGTGCTCCTGAAATTATCCATATTAAATAAAGTCTAGTTCAATGTCTTCTTTAAATCTCTGATCCTCTTGAAAGATCAACAGCGCATTCTGTAACCGCTTCTTTAGTTTAGATTGTTTCTCCTCATGCAGGGCATGGGATATTTCAATTATCTCTGGAAGATTATCGTATAACAGGTCATTGTTTACCTTGCCATTCTTTGTAATAACCTTGATGATTAGATTTAATTCCTCTTGATTTCCCATGTTAATCTATTTTATTTATTTCTATATAATTAAACTTGTTGTAACATTCTTTTGAGCAAAACAATGTGGTGGATTCGTACTCACATTCTAAGCAATACCCACTGCCATCCTCTGTATAGGGATTCCCTTGGTCTAGTCCTTCGTCGTGATTCATAATTAGTTCCTTACAATTCCCCAAACGATCGCTTGGAATTCATACCCTCTTATACCTACCATCTCTGCACATTTCAATGTCAAGTTTTCTAATTGCTTGTACCTGAATGGTGTCAATCCTGATTCAATAGTCTTGCCGAAACATGCTCTTAAATGCCATACATCAATGGTTACTTTCGTGTCGTCTAGTTCAGCGATATTCTTAACAAAGGAATAGGTCTTGGGTGATGCCTGATCAATCCCTCTCTCGCCTCTAGCAATTTCGAATGCTTTGTTCTTATTGCTATGGAAGGTACATACCTTGACATCTTCAGGATTCTTACCATCATTAACCGCATTTAGAACAATCCTTGTGTCAATTATATTCCTTTCCCATTTATTCCTTGGGCTCAATGCACTGATTACTTGTGCAGCAACAGCGGGATCATAGCCTAATTTCTTTCCCATGTTTGTACACATTTGGTTGGCGGTTTTGTACCACTGCATTCCTTCCTCTGTGTGTTGATCTGTACGTGTTTCGTACATCTTTAGAAGGTTATTTTTAATCTTACGTTGGTAGTAAGGTGATAAGGATTTGATTTTCATAATTAAAGGATTTGGATTTGGTTTTGGTTTCTCGTACGTATATAAGTTAGGGCTATCTAATCAATTGCTCCACTTGATAGGGGTCAGTCGTGCCGAATCTCTTCTCATATGTTTTCAACATAGCAATTAACGTATCGTATAGGGCATCATCTTCAGTAAGAAATAATCCCTCTTGTCTTCTCTTCCTGAGCGCAAAAAGTTCTTTGTTGAGGACTCTTAAGGTCTGAACTTCGTTTAAATTCTTAGATAAAATCATAATAACATAGATAAAATTGAATAGATGGCCACATAGTAGGTTAATATGGTAGTGAGTAGGCCAATTATACCCACCGCCAATGTCATTCTTGGTTTTAATCTCATGCATTCATTGCGTTAATGTATTCTTGATGTTGTGCAAGGAATTTAGACTTGTATTTCGGGTCAGTCATTGCCAATGCAAGTTCTCTGATCCAGTCTTCATCTCTCATGAGACAATTATTTCGGTCAACTTCATACATATACTTCAACATTTCCTCGATATCATTCATAATTGAAATGTGCTAGGTATAGTATGTCCTCCTTCTAGTGCTATAAATCCACCATAATCAATGATGTCTAAAAATTGCTCATGGTTTGGAATCTCTCGATCGCACCATACCCATCTATCACCAACTTTTTCTCTTGACAATTCATATAATGCACCATCATACTCTTTCCAAATCGTTTTACGGAAGTGAGATTCACATAGGGAACATTTATTATATAATAGTTTACTGAGAACAATCCATACAAAGCCATCGTCTTCGCACTTTATCATATAAGGTTTAGTCCCTTGGATTTGGTGTAAAATATCTTCATCGTTCCAAGTATAGCCAGTATGGTCTACAATAGATACATCTAGTGCATTCTCTACTGCTTCTTTTTCTTTTAGGATTGAAATTTGTTCGTTATTCATAATTTTGATAATCGTTTTTGCGTTCTATATTATACATCGTTTTAACAGCGAATTCTACTACTGCGTTTTCAAAGTCGTTTCCTTCCTTCTCGACATCCCAGATGCCATTACGAGTGGATGGATGTTTCAACATGAAATACTCTGCTATATCATAAGCCTTTTCAAATTGATTCTCATGTAGCCAATCCCCATTGAATTGGTTGGTCGTGATTATATGGGCGATCAATGCCCTTTCTCTTGCTACTTTCATAATTTCTGCGCTTTAATAAATTCTACTACTGCTTTGTACACATATTCAATGTTAGTAGTGCATAAAGCATACTTCAAGTCATTCAAATCCCAATCAGCATTTTGCTCATCCCTTGACTTTATAATCTCGTTTGCTACTGGCATCAGCCAATCCCAAGACGAACTCCATTGTTCATCGTAAACTAATTCATCCTGACCTATTTTGTAAGATGAATAGTTCGTTTCAATTAACCAGTTGCCATCGTCATCTGATTCATACTGCATAAAATGGGCTATCATTTCACACTCCAATATATCATCGGTTTCATTTTTCATAATCTATTTAACTTTAAAATTGAATGTTCAAATTCTTCTCTCATACATTCTTCATCTATTATTTTATTACCATTATCATCCTCGTAATAATATATAGGTGTGATTATTTCTTGTTTCATAGTTTATTAATTTAATATGATGTTATAACCTTCCTGATGAAGAAATATCATGTCCTTATTGGATAAATAATCTTTCTTTACTTCCTCGTGCATATTCAGGATAATCAGTAAGGCTTTTGAAAGAGCACAAATCGGAATCATTCGATTCTCATATGTTGTATCGGAGGTCGTGTGGTGTGTTACTCGTACCTTCAGTATAGGACTTTCTCTATCGGTTTCCCAGATAACATCCCTAGGAATTGCTCTCATAAACTTTTCGGCGTTCGACATTTTTTTATTCATGGTTTGGATTTGGTTTTTGGTTCATGTACGTATATAAATTAGCAAACATTTTTTTGCATTCCAACAATTATTTTTTTTCCCATAGGGAACATTTAATCTTCTAATAAGATGGCTTCTTGATAGTCGAAACCATCAATTACAATTTCGCCTCTGACAGAGTAACCGCCTCTCTCTAGCAATAATTTTCTTGCTTCCTCCTCGCTTTGTGCTTCTATATCATAGACCATACTACAAGCAACAGAGAATGTATAGGTCTCTATAGAATCAACATATTCAAGGCCTTCCTTCTCCGAAGAAAAATATTTTCGATTAGGATTCTCCAGGTGCATATCTTCGCTCATCTCATCCCAACATGACAACGTACTAAGGGTACCATCATCTTCAATGACCCAATAGTCATCACCTTCCTTAAAAGGGAAATTAACTTGTGGATATAGTTCTTTTTGTTTAGCAGTCATAATAATTAATTTAAATTTCCGTTTCATCCTTTTGGAATCATCAGCCAAGGTTGCACCTTGATACGGAAGCAGTTTTACATCTTGCTTAGGATAAT
>Ga0209535_1000966_pt1 | contig 19851 bp, 32 predicted proteins | sample LinPmetageLP28_FD_184041 | JGI IMG/M metagenome (GOLD analysis project Ga0209535, IMG submission 184041) | Marine viral communities from the Pacific Ocean - LP-28 (SPAdes) (version 2) | ecosystem: Environmental > Aquatic > Marine > Oceanic | place: Pacific Ocean | collected 2009-08-22
AGTGCCCTTTACAGCGTCAGAATGTTCCAGTATGCACTGTGCTACCACAGTCTGTTCTGATTCTGTCATTGTGCTGATGTGTTCACAAGTGCATTCTTTTGCTCTTGTTCTAGGGCAACTTGTTTCTGTAAATTCTGTGGCTCGCATATGCGAGTATTTATTTGTTTTTGGGCATTGGGTTTTCACCAGTGAGTTTAGGTTGTGCGAACCATAGTTTAAACCACTCCTGCGAACCCGGTTTGATGTTGTGTTTTCTTTGGTATTCTGATTTCTTTGTGCCAATGTACGACAGGTTCTCGCCCATCGAATCTTCTGTGTGGTGAGGATTGTCATACAATCCTGCTAATTTCTTTATTCTCTCCAACTCGTCCATTAGATGGTCCAGTCTCTTTCCTGTTGCTTGGTAGGTTTGTGTGCCTTAACTTTCTCTACCTTGCCACCCTTTGCAAGGAACTTCTTCATCTTCTCGTCAAGTTCTCTCTGTAACTCTTGTGGTGTTTTAGGTATGTCACCTGATGCGTATGGTCTATTGATCCCGCTGAACTTTGGCATAGTCTTCTAGTCCTTTCTGAACTTTGGTTAATGAGTCTCTGTTTGCTTGATATAGTATTCCGTAACCTCCGGCCGCCTGCCATTTCTGTATGTTGACTGGTCTGTCGTCGATTAGAATGTTGGGTGTGCCAGATGCTTTGTCTTTTGCGTATGACTCTTTACGTCCAGTAACAATTATTTCATCCGGTTGTTCTATATTGTTTGAAATCCATACCTTCTTATATTTTGCAGAATTTTCATGATCACCTCTTAATGGTGATGTGTTAATTGAAAACTTTCCACCTGTAAATTTTTTAATCATTTCTATTAATGCATCTGCTGATTGAAACTTAGGCAATACTGCAAAGAAATCAGTGCCTGTAATTCTGTCTATGACTTGTTTCTTTAAGTCCTTTGTCTTGTCGTTTGTTAATTCTTTCCAATGCTCTACTCCATAAAGGAATTCTACTCCTCCGAAGAAGTCTGCTAGGACACCATCCATGTCTAGATATACAATTGGTTTACCATCTGCCATATCTTCATTATACAACTTTTTGTTGTTTTCGTCAATCTGTTTACCAAGTCTGTCCTGTATTATAGCATATAACTTTTTGCCAGTGTTTCCACCCATTATTACCTTACTGAATTCGTGTTCTTGCCCTTTGTTGGCAAGTTCTCTGGCCTTAGATGCCGAGGCTCCGGACGCACCTTCCTGGTCTGGATCTCTTTCACCAGCACTCACAACATCTATCGAATCAAACTTGTATAAATCATTTCCTGCCTTGTCTGGCTTTCCGTTGTATTGATTTAACAATTTTTGAAATTCCATAACTCTGTCTGAACCAGCAATCATTACAATTCTTGTTCTGCCTTCTGCTTGGATTTTTTGTAATGCTTGTATAATAGTTTTAACACCAGCATCTCCAATTGCTAGTTGAGGATAAAACATTTTTAAGTAATCTTGTTTTTCTTTAAAGGTTAATGGATCTGTTTTATTGTTTTGTTTTTGTGAAAGGAATACATAACCTTTTCCATTAACCTGCTTGGTCATGGAAATGACTTTGTCTAATAATTTTTGGTGTCCTATTGTTGGTGGATTGAATCGGCCAAAGGCAAATACTGCTGTTGAACGATCGTCTTCCCTAAGAAACAGTTCCCTGAGATACATCGTATTCGCCTTGCTTTATATTTTCTAATTCTCTATCTGAAATGACTCTAGCAACTTGCTGTCTTGTTTCTTTTGGAAACATTGTAGCAATATCATCTTGTGTTGAGCCAAACTCTTTAACATATTCTTTTGCGGCATCATCTACTAGGTACATCCAAAGTTTCTGCGCCATTTCATGGTCGTACACGTTTTTTTTAATTTTTTTTTTAATGTTAGATATGATTGGCATAAAACGTCTACGATACAGGTCTTCGTTGTTCATGATGTAAGTATCCAGCTCGTTTACTGCGTCTGAGTCTATTCCTTCGTTTATAAATTGTGATGCTCTCATATAAGCATATTTATATTAATAAAGGTTCTCCAACAGCCACATATAGAAAGGCGATGTAAAAGTAAATTTCCATTGCCCATTAAAGCCCATAACAGTGACATTTGTGAATGATTCCTTCAGCTCTCTGCCTGATTCTGCTTGTTGGGTAGCCCATGGTTCCGGGTACTGCGGTGTGTATACACCATTATATACAAGAGAGCCTATGTCGATCTCGTCTATCTCAATCCTCTTGATGTGTAGCAGTTGGTCATGTAATATGTCACCTTTTTCGTTTATGACTGTTTGGTTTGTTGTTTTTCCTGATCTTTTTATAATCAACTCGTGTTTTTGCTCGTCGACTAAAGTGTGTTCGAATTCAATAATACTAGGTTTTTCAATTGTACCATTTATTTCATTCGCAAATAAACTTTTTTCATCGATGCAAACTTCTACCATTGGTGCTTTGTCCCACATGGTTGAATATAATTCTAATTTAAATTTTATTTTTTCGGTTGCCATTCAAACTCTAATCCTGCTGTGTGTCCTGTGTACGGAATATTTACATCGTCTCTAAACATCTCAATGAATAACTGAGTGCCTGGCACTTGAACTTTCATGTATTTGTCATTGCGTTCGAGAACGTCTGCTTCTTTTGTCCTGTCGTTGTTAGTGCAGGTTATTGTTATTGTTTCCATTTGTACATCCTTTCAAAATGTTCTCTTATTTTAGCATCATCTCCACCCTGTGTCTTGAATTCTTTTATGAAATGTTCTATCAATGTTGCCGCTAGTCTTCTGTATTCTGGCAACACATCTGCTTGTAATTTCTTTATTGATTCCTGTGGATCAGATTGTATTATTGTGTTTGCTGGCACTTGGGTTAACCAAGTTCCTGCCTTGCACATATCACTCTGTATCTTGTGTGTTTCCGCAGTGGGATTGAATGTTGGCATCATCCTACGTGATTCATCTACCAGTATGCTCATTAAAGTTCCGAAGTAATCTTCTTTGTGTATTTCTTTTTGCATTATTCCTTTATTGGTACAAACTTGTCTGTTTCCAAGTCATAAACAAGTCCATGTTTTTCGAGATGCTCGTTTGTGTTGTTATATAAGTTTGCTTTCAACTTCCCGTTGTCTTTGTAGCACTTTGGGTTCTTTAAAAATTTAAACTTTTTAATTTTACTGTCTAACAACTCAAATCCTGTATCCGGAATACCACACGATAAAGTCAGTTTCTTAATGTAGTTTAACCCAAGCATTAGTCCATCCTCGCCTTCTTGTCCTGATACGTCTTGCCTGTATTCAGCTGTGAAGTTGAAAGTTGCATCTAGATCATGCTGGGGACTTTTAGCAAAATAAAATCCAATATTCTTTTCTTTTGTGTTCTGTGTAAGATTACTTTTAATATTACTGTGATTAATTGTGCCGTCTAAATTGACACTTTCGGCTACTTCCAAATCCATCGTTCCCGATGTTATATGACTTGGAAGTGAGAACGACCAACCGAAAGTTGTGTGCTTATCTTTGTGTATTTCATAAGCCAACCTGTATGATTCTGTTTGTATGTCTGAGAAATTTTTAATCAAACTATTATTTGTTGTGTTTATGTCCGTGTGTCCTTTTGTGTAGTTAAAACTTAACACATTATTTCCTAGGGCGTATTCTACACCTATGTTTCCAAAGTTGGTGTTGTTGTTATCACCTACTGCAAGTATACCATCCGATGAATTACCTAACCATGTATCCTGCTCACTCATCTGTCCTATGCTTGTTTTCAATTTAAAGTTCTTATTCAACATGAAGTTTTTACCAACATTCAAAGAATAGTCACCAGCACCGTTTTCACCTGTGTAAAAGCCAAAGTTGTAATTGTTTAAAAGGCTGTATTGTCCGCCTTGTGTAAAAGAACCAAAGCTCTGATTAATTGGAAGGAATGTGCTGTTGTTTGCCATCAACATATCTACGTCAGAATACTTTCTATTGTCTTTCACTGTCAAACCGTTACCTAGATTCATGTAGTAATCTCTATCAAAATCATCTATGACCATAATCTTAACTCCAGATAGGCTTGCGAATGCACTAGAATTTCCTGTTGAAAAATACGTATTGTTAAGGGAGGTCACTGTGCCATCGACTCTGCCTGTTGTTGGGATACCGACAGTGCCTTGTGGCTTGGTTGCTTCATCTAAGTCCAACATACCTTGACCATGTATATCCACATTGTATCCGTTGATATCTTTGTCAGCAGTTTTCAAAACCAACTTAACTAAATTCTCACCTTTCATATGAGGCCACATCTGGTGTAGTATTCCCATAGCACCCGTTACCTGCGGTGCCGCCATACTAGAACCGCCCATTGCCATATAGCCGTCTCCGGATACACTCGACCATACATTATTACCTGGTGCAAGTATGTAGAAATCTTTTACATGATATTTGTCATTACAGGCATTGTCCACTACGTTCAAACATACGTGACCTGCCTTACTGCCTACGACCTGTCCGTCTGCTTTTGTGCCTCCCCAGTTACCAACAATAATCATCTTGCCGCCTAACACGAGGTTTCCGCCACCGTCAGTTTCAGTTGCCCAAATACCTGGATCTAGTGCAAAGTCATAATTCATACTGCCGTTAACGTACAGACCGTTACCGGCAGAGTTCACTAGCACAATGTCGTTATCCGTTCCAACTTTCCAATAACTAGAACTTCCAAGCCTTGCAAGTATTTTAGGTGATGAATAGGTTCCATCGTTTAGTTTCGTAATTGTACCATAATGTAAGTTTGAATTTGTTCTGTTGAAACTCATGTTCACGGCAACTATATTCATTCCCTCACCGCCTTGTGCTTTTGTACTTTTTAATTTTGCTATGTCCTGCAGGGCCTGTTCGCCATATCCCATATGTGCCATTCCATTTCCGTGATAGTCAATGTTTGCACCAACTAATTCTGCGTCAAAAGCCACACCATGAAATACCCCATCATTTTTTTTACCTGCTACTATACCAGCGACGTGTGTTCCGTGAGATACATATTTTCCTCGGTCGTTCACTATGTTATCGCTTCGTGTGTAATCGTTATACCATTTGTATTTTCCTTCAAGTGCTTCATGATCAATTTGCTGATATGTGTCAATTACACCTAGTACTGCACCTTTACCTGTCCACCCTCTTGCATAGGCCTTGTCGGCATTAATGATTGTTTTACTAGTATCTTTGTTAAATTCTGTTGTTCTAAATTGGTGACCAAATGTTTTTACTACTTCTTTCTTCTCTTCTTTTACTACTTCTTTCTTCTCTTCTTTTACTACTTCTTTCTTCTCTTCTTTTACTACTTCTTTCTTCTCTTCTTTTTTAGTTTCTTCTTTCTTCTCTTCTTTCTTTTCTTCTTTTTTGGCTACTTTTTGTTGCTTCTCTTCATTTATCTTTGTTTTTTTATCAGAAACATACGTTTCCACTGTATTTTGTTTTTCTTCTTTAATAATTTGTTCTGCTTTCTTATCGCTGGCAACTTTGTTGTATTCTGTTAGGGATAATTTCTCTCCTTGTGATACTTTTTGTATCACTGGCTTGACGTGGTTCTTCAAATACAACACTGCCGCATGGGCATTTTTGTAATCCTCACTGTTGTATATCTGTAATTTTGTATCTGCGTCCTGTGATTCTATCAGCTCTAGAGTCTGTGACCAAAGTGTTTCGGCCTGATCCAGCATTGTTAGTAGGTTACCGGCCTTAGAAATGTCTTTTTCAGTTGGTCCAGTTATGATTGCTGAAAGGTTTGCTAGATTACCACTTGATATGGTAGAATTGAATCCACTCAACAATGACGAATACGAACTAATAATAGATTCACTGCCTGTCAGACTTGACAAATCTTCTTGTACAAAATTAGAAACAGAACCTATTGCTCCTCCGCTACCGCCTCCGCCACAGGCTGTTAAGGTCGATGCCATCACACTGGAAAGTAATATGTTCCTTATTTTTCTCACTGCAATAGATTACCCATTAAAAATGCACCCATTACAAAAAAAAATGCGTATCTGGTTATTACTGAAGTTTTCTTGAGAACTTTGTATCCGTTCTCTCGAAGGCAAATTACATGGGCGTCAATTGATTCCGATGTAATATTCACATCAACTGTGTTGATCTGTTCTAGGTCATTGTCGTTCATGTTATTAGTATAACATTGAACTGGCATATGTCAACTGAAGTTGATCTTGCTAGAACCTAGTGTTTATGCGACTTTTTAATTGTTTAGCAGTACTGAACTAATAGTACCAGCAGTAACCGAAGTGGCTTTTGCTCTTACCCATACAAAATTACCAGTAAAATTGGCAGTTCCTATCAGTGTGCTTTGGTCTGCTGTGAATGTTGATCCTGACACATCAAACCAATCATCTTCTGTTGGTGTGGTTGCCAAGGATCCTTGGATTTTGATTGCACCAGTCATTGTGGAATTAACTTGGTAAGCAACTGTATGTACACCATCTGGGTGTGAGTAGTATCCGTCACCTTTGGATTTGTCGCTGACAAAACCTGTATGGTCAAGTGTGATTGATTGTCCTGCTGATTCTGTTGTAACCTCTTCTTCTACAATAATAAAGTCATCGTCAGCACTTACACTTTTTACTGTAAAAGTTTTATTGTTTCCACTGTTAGATGCTCCAGTGATTGTAATTAGGTCAAACTGGCTGTATGCTCCAAAACTAGTCGTGCCTGTGTTGGAACTACTAATTTTGTATTCTGTCCCGGTCTTTGCGAAACTAATAATAGTCGACGCCGTGGGCGTTGTTATGTGCGATTTTGACGCTAATAATGTTGTGCTTGTCTGTGCCATCGTTATTATTTATTCAAACTATGTGTAGTAAATTTTAAGTCTTACGGAATACACAGCACTTGAATCTTTGTGTGGTATGCTACCTGATTTGTATTTCAATGCCACTTGTAATGTGCTTAGATCACTTAATGTCGTAGTTGTACCCCATAGGTCAGTACTACCACCATATGTGTGTTCTTCACCAGCAGTTGGGTCGGCTTTGTTTGTCCCTATTACCGAACCACTCTGTGCCAGTTGTACAATGCTGTCAACAATTCTTGCATCTTTGTTTGAGATAATTTTGCATTCGATACCATTAATAGTTGAGCCATTAGGTATATTGATCGACCATCCAGAATATATAAGCAATCCTGTCACAGTAGTACTAAAGGAATTTAATGGACCGTCTGTTGCTATTCCGTTCAAACCCGATCCTAGCACCCACGATTTTTCTGTAGATGCTGTGTTCTGTGTTACTGTTTGTGGTCTTATTAAATTAGTGTATGCCATACACTAATATTTATTCAGTATTTTTCCTTTTGAATCTTGCTGTTTTTGGTCCAAGTCCATACACCGCGGCCAGTTCATTGGGCTCCTGTCCGTCCACAGTCAATATGTTTACATACTTAATCTTGTAGGCTTTGCCGTCTGCAGATCCTAGTTCTTCACAGACACAATCATTATCGCTTACTTTCTTTACTCTCAACAGACCTCTCTTTATGACCGGAGATCCCATCCAGTTCTTTTCTATCATGCTCTCAACAATTGATTGATCGTTGAATATTTTCTTATCTCGCAGTTTTTTTATTGCTTCCATTTTTCACCTTTCTAAATTGAATTATTTTGTCTATGGCTTCCTGTGCCATCATGTATATGGGAGTTATAAATTGTTCTTTGGTCACATAAAAATATCCCCCAAAACAATATGGACATTTATCCTCCAGGTAATCTAAAAGTGCATTACCAGGCACCAAACAATGATCATGATTTCTTTCTATAAAATTCCAAAGGTTGAATCTTTGTGTTTCTGTGATGTGTAAATGTGCATCTTTTTTTACATAAATTTGATACTCATACTTGCCATGTGGCAATCTAGAACATCCTACTGTATTTGCGTCAAGTTTTTGGAACTTTGGGTCAACACTTTCAGATCCTATCCAAAAATCCCAGAATCTTTTAATTAATTTTTGTGCATTTTCTTTCTGTGTATAGAATATTGCTTTCCTGTCTTGGAACCTAAATTTAATTTTTTTCCTGTTGTCCATAATAAAGTCTGCCAGATAGTTAATGTCTGGGCTGTCTTTGTATTGTTTCTTTACCTGAAGCAGATGTTCGTTTGTTGTTGGGTAAAACATTAGACTTCCCGGTATCTTAAAAATTGTCTTGTGACGGAACTGTCCGTAGTATAGCTTATTGTGATGTTTTCTCATCAGACACTTTAGTTTCTAAAACTTTTGGTTCTTTTGCCGCCTTGAAGTTTACTTTCAAAGCAGGAACGATATCATCTGACAATGTAACTTCCACCATACCACCCGAAGTCAATTCACCAAACAATATCATCTTAGATAAAGGTTTTTTAATTTCGTCGTCGATAACTCTTTGCAAAGGTCTTGCACCTAATTTAGCGTCAAACCCTTTTTTGACTAGGTAATCTATTGCTGTGTCTGTTGCGTTGACTTCTACGTCTTTCTCAACAGTCATCGTATTCAATTCTAGTAAGAACTTCTTAACAATAGATTTCATCACAGGTTCTGCAAGTTTGTCAAATTTTATTACTGCATCTAATCTATTTCTGAACTCCGGTGGGAAGAACTTCTTAAGTGCGTTGTCGTCTTCTCCCTGTCTTTCGCTTGGTCCGAATCCTATGTTGTTTCTTTCCATCGCTTCAGCACCCAAGTTGGAAGTCATAATAAGTGTAATGTTCCTACAGTCAGCTTTCTTACCATTAGATCCTGTCACTGTTCCATAGTCCATTACCTGTAATAGCATATTGGATACATCTCTGTGTGCTTTTTCTATCTCATCAAACAACACAACTGCGTGTGGATTTTTTTCAATTTCATTAATAAACATACCACCACCCATGTTAGAATCTTCATAACCGACATAGCCCGGAGGTGATCCGATTAATTTTGCAATACTATGTTTCTCCTGATACTCCGACATATCAAATCTAATAAGTTCAACACCTAGTGTTTTTGCCAGTTGCTTTGCTGTTTCCGTCTTACCACAACCTGTTGGTCCTAGAAATAGGAATGAGCCAACTGGTTTCGTGAGACTTTTTAATCCTGCTCTTGCAACAAGTATCTTGTCTGTGATCGTGCTTATTGCTTTGTCTTGACCAAACACTTGCAGTTTCATCTTTTCATCTAGTGTTTTTAGATTACTTGCCTGTTTCTGAGACAACTGCTCTATGCTTATTCCTGTCATTACAGATATCTCATGTATGATCTCTTCATGATCTATTTTACCATCTTTTACTCCGTTTAACCTCAACCTTGCACAGGCAACATCAATAACATCAATTGCTTTATCAGGCAGTTTCTTGTCTGCTATAAACTTGCTAGAGTAATCTACTGCGTCTTCACACGCCTCGTCTGTTATCGTGCAGTTGTGAAACTTTTCATAGTACTGCTTGACACCTTTCAAAATTTTGATTGAAGTCTCTTTTGAGGGTTCTCCCACTTGCAGTCTCTGGAATCTTCTCATCAATGCTCTGTCCTTCTCAAAATACTTTCTGTATTCTTCCCATGTTGTAGAAGCAAGTACTTTTATTGATCCTTTTAATAGGGCAGGTTTAAGCATGTTAGCCATGTCCATATTATTACCTTGTCCTGTTGCACCTGCACCCACTATCATGTGTGCCTCGTCTATGAATAATATAGATTTTCCTTTTTGATCCAATGCGTTTACAATAAGTTTTAATCTCTCTTCGAAGTCACCTCTGAATTTGCTTCCTGCTATGAGTGAATTTACATCTAGACTCCATACAATGTGGTCTTTCAAGTATTCTGGAACATCTGCTTTGTTCTTAGCAATCCTTCTAGCTAGACCTTCGACTACTGCTGTCTTACCAACACCAGGATCACCAACTATTAAAACATTGTTCTTGTTTCTTCTCGCAAGTATTTGCTTTAAATTTTCTGTTTCTTCCTCCCTACCTATTACAGGGTCTATCTTCTTGTCAAAATATTTCTGATTTAGGTTCTCGCAATAACTTCTTAATATCCTGTCTGCTTGATTAGGACGTAGTTTTTGTTCAGCACCGGGTTGTACACCTCCGCCCATGGCCGCCATTCCTTCGTCTAATATTGTCTCGGTAGACACTAGGTCCATCAAGTCTTGTTTGTTTACTTGATGTTTCTTTAAGAAGAATGCCGCATAACTTTTCTTTTCAGCAAAAATACTAATTAAGATATCAATTGAACTTACATCTTGTCTTCCTTGGAATAGCGCCTGTGTGAATGCTCTATTCATTAATCTCTCAAGACTGGCTGTTTTACGTGGGGTCATTGCTTCTTTGCCTTTTGCAACTATATCATTACACTTTGTATCTAGATAATCTTCATTGTCTTTTATAAGTGCACCAACATTTATTTTGAAATCGTGTAGAACGGTACCTATCGCTTCGTCTTTAATCAATGCCAACAATACGTGTTCAATTGTCACGTATTCGTGTCTTCTTTTCTCCGCTTCTTTAACTGCGTTCTCGAATATGTTCTCTAGTCCTTCGTTTGCTTCTAACATTGTCTATCCTTTTTTTGCCATGTCCCATCTGAGTTTAGAGACTCTTTTATTAAATGTAATACCGTCAAGGTGATCGCATTCATGTTGGAAACACTTGGACTCCATTCCTTCAAGCCTAGCTGTTTTTGTTTCACCTTGTGTTGTTTCATATTTTACTTCTACTGTACTTGGTCTTTCTACTTTTAACCATACTCCTTTAAAACTTAAACATCCTTCAAGATCGATAACTTTTTCTTTACTAAAACTTATCACTTCAGGATTCCAAATTATAGCATGTTTTTGGAATGTGTCAAATGTTTCATGACCGATTGCAAAAAATCTTTTGGTAATGCCAACCTGGTTTGCCGCCATTCCCATTCCTTTCTCGTCCAGCATAAGTTTGATGTAATCGTTTTCAAATTTCTCTATGTCGTTGTACCCTTGGATACTATCACTATTTTTCCATTCTGTGCTTACTTGCATCAAAGTCTCGTGTGGGTATTGGAATACTTGTATCATTATAGGTCCTTTATTTTCTTTAAGTCAGCGGCACTCAGTTGTGGAATCAATACGTGTATTTTAACAACAAGATTACCTCTAATATTTAATGTTTTATGTACAGGCATACCTTGGCCTTTCACAGACAGCAAAGTATTCGGCTGTGTGCCTGCAGGCACTTTGACTTTTATAATTTTATCTTCAAGTGTTTTTAAATTAAATTCGTGTCCCCTCACAGCCTGGAAACAGTCTATTGTTTTGTCTGTATAAAGATCATTTCCTTTACGTGTATATCCATCTGAGTCAAGCACACTCATAACAACCATTAAGTCACCACGTGGTATGTTTCTTATAGAGTCGTCTCCCATTCCTGCAAACTTGAATGTAACCCCGTGTTGCACTCCTGCAGGTATTTTTACAGTTGAAAACTCTTCTCGGCCGGATGGAAGTTTGTAATTAATTGTTTTTTGATTGTTCATCATTGCTTCTTTAATAGAGATTGCCATCCTCACTTGAACATTCCTGTTTCCACGTTGTTGAGTTGATCTAAATGTACGACCTGGTTGTGTAAAATTAAAACGTCCACCAAAGTCCATGTCTCCGCCGTTGCCGAACCCTGAGAAGAAATCACCAAATATCTCTTCATTAAAAAAAGGATGTTCTCCGCCTCCTTGCCTAGGACCACCGAACTTTCTCATGGTGTCATAGTCGTGTCTTTTCTGTGAATTCTTTAGTGTGTCGTATGCTTCGTTGGCCTCTTTGAATACTGTTTCGTCCCCACCTCTGTCTGGGTGTTCTTTCTTGGCAATGTCTTTGAATGCTTTCTTTATCTGTTCGTTAGATGCATCCTCAGACACACCTAGTGTTTGATAATAATCTTTCATTAGCTATATTGTATAACAGATTGGCAATCTGTCAATGCGTGGTAATTATTTCTTGATGTCTGTCTTTTTACCGTTTACGTACAGTCCAAACCAGGCCGCACCAGCACCAACAACAACTGACACGAAACCTGCCTGTGCGTTGTTTGGATTCTCTAACATCATGAACCATTGCATGGTGTTGTAGAACACTAGTCCATACAGTCCCATCATTATTCTTGGAACTGTTCTCCAGTTAGATAGGAACTGTGGAAGTTCATCTCTTAGGAACACCCATACAATTTTGATCAATGCCCAACCGTCCTTGGCACCTTTCTTGACTATGTTGTCGTTCTTAATGATCAGTTTGTCTTCTTTTAATTCAGCCATTATTTTACACCTTCAATCTTGGCGTTTCTTTTTCTGTGACCATTCCATGCTACGAAGCCACCTGCTCTCAATGACCAATATGCAAGTCTGTTCATTGTGTAGAATCCATTCACGATGATGTTAATGTCTCTGAAAATTTCATCTGCTTTTTTCTGCGTAATTTCGCCCATTGTGTCTTTTTTATTTGTCTTTAAAAGTGTTTTGTATTTGTATGCATAGTCATGCACTAATCCGCCTATCAATAACACGCCAACCGGTGAGAAGAATGTTCTTAGGAACTTAGGAATACTTGCACCATCAAATTGGAAACCTGCTGGTATCACGTACTCGGTACCATCAATGTTATACTTCCAGTCATCTGTTAATATCCAGTTTCTTGTTGAAAGCAACCACATAACAATTCCTTTCCAAAACCCTTTGCCTTTAGTTGCAATTGGTACAGGCTGTAATTTAGGCATTCCTTTGTAATAGAATTTTAATTTTGTCTTTGCTCTTTTGTCTGTGAAGTTTATTATTGCGGCAATTATTACAACAGCGATCAATACTGTCCATTGCCAAAATTTCATTGCTAGTGCTAATATCATTTCCATGTTTTTTCCTCTTTAATATGCGTATTTATTCAATGGCACCTTTTACGACGCCTTCTGCTACTAATTTCTTCCTGTTTTTCATGTGTTGCTTCTGTGTGTCTGCTTTCGCTCCACCAAAGTATGGAACTGCGTGTCCGGTCTTGCACATGATCTCAGTAACTTGTTTACCATCCACAAGGAAGTCGCCCAGCACTCTGCCGAACTTGCCCTTCATGTCCTCACCTTTTTTACTGATTGTTGTTTGTAACACAGGTTTAGGTCCCAACAATGATTTAAGTTTGGCTTTTGCGGCCAATCCAAATTTCTTTTCTATCTTGTCCCTTGTTCTTGACTCTGGCGTGTCTATGCCCATTATTCTCACACGTTCATTCATCTGCCAAATGCCAAATCCTAGATCGATGTCGACATCAACTGTGTCTCCGTCTACAACCCTTCTCAATTTACATCTGTATGTCCACATTTTCTAATCCAATATTATTGCTTTGATTGATTTTTCGCCCATGTATATTTCTGTCTGTGCCTTAGCCTTGATGCACTGGTACTTGACGTTCTCATTGTAATTTCTTTCCGCGGTACGCTTACCTCTCAGGCACTTGGCCATTGACTCCTGTATCCTGTGTTCCTTGATTTCTCCGTTGACCAACATCAACAATGCAACTACTGTTTCAATCATTAGTGTGAATCTCCATTACCGTTCTTGTACACGATCTCTCTGTCAGCGTCTTTTAGTGCTTCGATGTTTGTCTGTGCTTTCTCCATCTGCTTGTTAAGGAACTCTATGTTGATCTTGTTGTTGGCCATGCTGTCAAGATGCTTCTGCATTCTCTCAACAGTTGTGTAAAGGTCCTCGATTAACATGAACTGTTCTATGTCCTGTGAGCTCTGTCCTAACTCACCCCTCGGATACTTGATCCTGAATTCGTTGTTCTTCTCAATGTCTGCTGTGAGTTTCTGTTCTGCGTGTTGTAGATCTTTCGTCAGTGATGCGTTTTTCATTTCTAACAGTGTAAGTCTCTCCACCAGGCCAAAATATCCCCAGACCCCAACCGCAACAGCACCCAGGATGGAAAGTAAATTCCGCATGGGCATTGAAATAGATGTGCTATCACTGATCTTCATTATATGAGTATTTATTTGGAATTATCGGTATCTTCGTAGTACTTCTTGTATTCTTGCAACAAGTTGTTGGTTTCCTGCAGTTTCTGTCTGATCTGTGCGAAGTTTCTTGCAAGTACTTGGAAGTCTTTATCTGTTATTCCGAACAGTACGGGGTCTATACCCGCCTCTTCAAGTTTCTTGAAAACTTCTTCTGCATTTTCACTTGTGATAATATGCCAATAAATTTCTTCCATCTGCAACGGAGTGGGCATCTCGTAATTCAATTTTTCTCTTGGTTGTTCAACTGAGAATATCTTGATCTTCTTCTCGCCACCTATACTACAACCAGTGAGGAATACAATCAGTGCTAGTGCAAATATTTTATTGAAATGGTACATAGTTTGGATTCGCTAGTGTTGGACACTCTGGGTTGATCTCCGATTTTAATGTTGCTTTTAATTCTTCTTCTGTGTGCTCTGCACCTGATGCCAGTTCTATACATCTTGCCGCATTCTTGCCACCACCGTTGACAATTCTCTCAATTGATTTTGTTCTTTCAATAGCCAGTTTGCCGATGTCTCTGTTTTTCTTTGTGAATCTTTTATCAAGGTCTTGTAAATCTTTTTTGAATGTGTTGATCAACACATTAAGTTTCTTGTTGCTTTCCATTATCGCTTGAAAGTCTTGCTTTTGTTGTTCTAGTAATTTTGTTTGATCCTCTATTGCTGTTTCAAGTTTAAGCTGATTTGCCTTTAATGTAGCATTGTCAGATCGCAGTTTCATCACATACATACCTGCACCTGCGATGCCGGTAATAAGAAGTACTGCAAATATCATTTTGATGCTTGAAAACATTATATACGTATTTAACCTTTTATTTTCATTAATCTACAATCTGGGTAGTCAGCCATATGCGGAAGGTGGCTCTTCTTTTTTTTGTATTGCTCTAATAATTTATTGCATTGTTCTGCATGTTCAAAAGGCATATTATAATGATAACCTACACGGAATTCTTTTTGTTCAATCCACTTCTTGTATTTGAGGTCTCTACCGTCATAACTCATTTGTTTTAAAATTTTGTATTCTTTCGCTGTGCCGCAAAGTATTGCTCCACCTCTTTTGTTATCTAATGGTTTGCCATTACCAAAACTAAGACATTGCAGTTTTCCTCTGCGATACATCTTAGGATGAAGAAGCCTAGCACTATCCCATATTCTAGTACCTTCAAAATTGTACTCACCTAACCAATGTTTATCGTTGTACTGGTATTTGATTCTTAGTTTTACTAATGTCATCGGAATACTCAAATATGTGTAACATGGCAATGATTTTATCTTTTTTATTTTATCATAACGTAGACATAATTCTATTGCATGTGTGCAACAATCTGTTGCTACAACATATGGCGCACCTGTAAATTGTGCCAGATTATTTTCAAAATTAGCTACATGATAGTACATTTTATTTTTTTACTCCAGTAATTTGAAGTGTATATCTATCCTTTTTTCCTAGGTTTGCCGCCATATGTTCTTGCCCGTATTCCCATCCAAAATAACTACCGGAAGGACCTGTACAGACTTTATTACCTATCCATAACTGATGTCCTGGCTCACTGTTTTGTAGAAATACTATAATTCTCATTATTTTACTTTTGTCTTTTACTTTATTTCTTTTAATAAATGTCCGACACGTGTCGGTATGGAATGGTAGTATTTGTCCTGGTGTCATTTTGTTTAATGCAACAACTGTATTTTTTAATTTGAATCTATTTGCAATTTTTTCAAATTTCTTATCCACATCGTTGTTGATATAAACACCTACATTCTCTCTATAGATTTGTTTATTTTTACTTGTAGTATTGAAACTGAGATAATGATTTTTATTTGTTCTCCAAGAACCTTTAATAAAATCTTTTGCTGTCCATACAGCTTTAATTTTTCCCTGTATCATTCAAAAATCCACTTACTTGCAGTGTGTATTTGTTTTCCATACCTGCGTTTGCTCCAAGGTGTAATACCTCACTGTCCCACATGTGGCCGTCCCCGGCTTTCCATTTTACATCAACAGTATTGTCATATTGTAGAAACTGTCCCATCTTCCAGTCTTCGAGATACATATTGGCCCTTACTTTCATCCTTTTATCGTCGGGAAATCTTTTTTTTATTTGAAAGAAGGTGTCTCTATGCCATGGAATGATTTGACCAGGCGGTTGCATAATTGTGCTTACAGTTACTACTTCCATGCCTAATTTTTTTCCTAGGTCGTCGTAGTCGCACTCATTTTTGTCCCACCACTTTTGGTCTATCATTGTATTTTCTTTTACATAAGTTTTTGGGAATCCGCCAAATTTTTCATGTATATCTTTAAGTTCAACTTTCTGGTGACCAATACATGTAGTACAACGAGCAAGTTTGACCCCTAAGAAAAGTTTATAATCAAGATCTGCATGTAATTTTTTGTGCATACTCTAATAGTTAGCGTCTAAAATCTTACAATGATTACCTATTGAATTAATCCAGGCTTGTAGACAGTTTTACCGTTTTCTTTCATAGCAGTCAGTGATTGCTTACGATTGCCTTCTGATTTGTAAGAAACGTGTACCCAACCGGAATCTGGTATCCCAGGTGTATAAAATTCTAGTATCAATTGATCGAACTCTAACGTTTCTTCTATCCACTTGGCTACATCATAATTGCCTGTGCCCGGACATTCTATGTCCACTGCTTCACCTTTGCAGTGTTGTGAATTGCTTGAACCACCCACTGCTTCGTTTAGTGCCGGTCCTCTGTATCCTGAGTTGATTACTGTTACTCCGAAGTTTTCTCTAACTGGTTGCACAACTTTTTGGAATAGTGCTTCTGCACTGGCCATGTGTTCTTCGCCTGGAGTGTTGTCAAGTCCCTGCCTTGTTGCAGTTTGACTCTTCGTATATTCTTGTAGTGTGAAATTTGCACTTAATCTCATGCAATTATTTATCAATATATGCGTATATTATATTACCAGCCGCTTTTACTTAACAAGGCAGACTGTCCGCCTTTGCTGAAAATGAACTTGTTCTCGTTGGTTTTGGTAATATTGTATGGACCAAAATATTTGGTAAGATGTGTGCATTCTGCAATAGAATCCATATCTATCTTGAATGCTTTTGCTTCTTTTATGATTTCGTTGGTAGCACCTATTTTGTGCATTTCAAATTTTATTGTTTCGTGAGATCCATGTTTCTTAAAATTAATGGTGTTTTCTTTTATACTACATTCCAACATTTGATATTTGTCAAAGAAGTTTTTTGCTTCACTTACTTTCATTTCGTTCACTGTTTGATCATATGCTTCTGGTGTAGTTGGTACACCTTCTCCAAGGCCTGCATCCAAGTTTGTTGAATTGGTACCTTTGTGATATGTGTAACTGAATTCTTCTATGTTTGTAAGTTTCTTAAGATCTTCAACGAAAGCCATTATTTGTTTAGCAACTTCTGGAGTTCTTGCAAACTCTATGAATACCTTGTGTTTGCCATCTTCCATTGTGCCCGGGGTTGCATCCGCGTCAAGCACTGACTTAAATCCTGTTTCTGCAAAACTTTCAAGGTCCTTAGCAGGTGCTTGTCCGTCAACAGTGAAAGCAAGGACCATTATGTGCCTATCTTCACCCATTTTAGATTTGTATTGGTCGATGCTGAAACTTGGTGATACTACACCCTCTAGGTCTCCAGCCTTTAGTCCTTCATTAAACAATATCATTTAAGCTACCTGTTTGTACTTCCTCAGAAGGATCTGTGCTTTCAATTTCATCCATTCCATGTTTGAAGTTACCTATCAATTCTTTAGGCATCCTAATTTCAACCACCCAAATATCGTGTGCGTCAATTTTACCTTTGGTAGTTCCTGGTCTATAATCTGCTGGCGTTTTGATCTGTCTTGGTTTGAACAATTCATCACGTTTGTAGGACACTTTACATCCTTTGTCTAGTAATCTTTTTCCACCTGACGGATCAGGCATTTTGTCTGCCGGCCACATAAAAGAACATGTAACAAAATGTCTTGAATCTACTGGACCTGTTAGTAATTCTCCGTCCGTCCAGTTTTCAAAAACATACACATCTAGTTCATCTATTACACGTTCGAAGTCTTTAAGTATCGAAAGTGTAGGACCAACCGCGTAAAGTGATTGTATATTTTTAATGATGTCTAGTACGTCATGCATAGCAAGTGTTATTTATCTTAAAGATCTGTGTTGTAAAATATGCATACTTTATTTGGTATTTTGATAGTAAGTATTTGTACATGAGTCCGATAAAAAGACACATCAAATCACAAAACAATATAACCTACGAGGAATCATATGCTTTATGCGAACCTACAACTGCGACCTTTATTTCAACGGAAATTATGGAAACTAATGCGGAAAAAGAACGTGTACGACAAGAGAGTGAAGTTGTACAAACTGAACGAAAATTGGTTAAAAATAAGGAAACAAAAGGATAGGAGAAGACGTAGGGTCTTAGCAAGAGTATGGAGGGCAAGCCAGTTAGCTATGCTTCGCCGTATGTATAGTAGTGTTATTTGATAAACTGATCTAACATGTTTCCATAAGTTTTATAGAAATGTTTGTATACGGTATCGTAGGAAATATGGTCAGCTAAATTTGGCTGTCCAGGCACTTCGCACTTTAGAACCTCTTTATCGACAAGGTCTAGAACCACACCTGATTGTACTAACTTTCCGGAACCTAAACTTTTTTTAGAAAGTTCTACTAGCTCGTCGTATGTTCCTTTCATGTTCAGACTATATTTTACTATGAGAAACCTTTTCTTGTTGTGCTTACTACCCATTGTTCAGTCTCGCCAATTTGATCATAACACTTGCTAGATTTATTTCCGGGTCAGCAACAAAAGAATGATCCACTAGTCCTTGTTTTATGATAAGCACTGCCTTATCTTGACTGTCTTCGTCCTTGCTTATGATCTCTAGGTTGTCATACAACCATCTGTATATCTCTTCACACTCCTCTGGTCTCGCTTGGGCACAAACAAGTTTCCTTGCTTCATTTATTTTGCCCTGTTTAAACAGTTCTACCATTTGTAATCTGTAATCCTGTTGTCCCGAATCACCTGATGCAGGTGGTTGCAGTTTGCCATCTCTACAATTCTGTTGTATCATGTTAATACATTTTCTTAGATCCGGATATGATGCTTTCACATAAGTGTCTAATACTTCTATGTCTGGTTCCATCTGTTCTGCAATCAATATTTCTGCTGTTCTTGCCGTGAATTCATTCTTGTCAATTGTTTCCATGTGGAAGCCTTGACATCTGCTGTGCAGTGCAGGAATAACTCTGTTGGGATAGTTGCAAGTCAATATAAATCTTGCTGATGTGTGGTACATTTCCATAACGCCACGTAGTGCCGCCTGTCCATTTGGACTCATGTAGTCTGCCTCGTCCAACAATACGTATTTGTAATCACCAAATGGCATAATTTGTACGAAGTTGTTGATCTTCTCTCGCACTGTGTCCACTGAATTTTCTCTTGAAGCATTTATTTCTAGTATGTCATAACTGCTGACATCAAGTTCTTGAAACAGTACTTTTGCCAGTGTGGTTTTACCCACTCCAGGTGCACCACTCAACAACAAATGCGGAATTGCTTTATCGTTGATCCATGTTTGAATTTGCTGTCGTTGTGCATCATCTCTTACAACGTATTCTTTCAATTGTTTTGGTCTGTATTTTTCTACCCAAAGTTCTTTCATTTAATTTTGTCCCATATATATTCGTGACCATAAAACATCACACTTCCTGCTGGAATGCTTGCCAGTGAAAGGCCAAAAGTGTACCATAGGTCTCCGCCTGTTACTAGAGCATAACTCAT
>Ga0209535_1000968_pt1 | contig 19833 bp, 27 predicted proteins | sample LinPmetageLP28_FD_184041 | JGI IMG/M metagenome (GOLD analysis project Ga0209535, IMG submission 184041) | Marine viral communities from the Pacific Ocean - LP-28 (SPAdes) (version 2) | ecosystem: Environmental > Aquatic > Marine > Oceanic | place: Pacific Ocean | collected 2009-08-22
TAAAAGTATTAGATGAAAAATTAGAGTATTTATCTTTAGTTAAGAATTTAGCACATAAGGGTAAACACAATTATAGTGAAGTATATGCTAATACTAAAACACAAGATGGAGCAATATCAGCTTATCTCTTAAGTAAGAAAATAATCCCCCCTGCTAAAGATCGCAACCCACTGACAAAGAAAAATTATGCTGGTGGTTATTTATTTTGTCCAAAAGCTGGAATTTATAATTATGTATTTGATTTAGATTTAACATCACTATACCCATCAATTATTATGACTGTTAATATTGGTAAAGAAACTATGGTTGGTAGAATTATAGATGCTGATGATAGGAATAATCGTTTAGGTTTAAATGATTTAAAAAGTAGAGATTATGCTGAGGAGTTAATTGTTGAAAATCTTAAACGAAGTAGAAATAAGATTACAGTTGGTAAATTAATTAAAACTATTGAAAATAATGATTTGTCAATATCAGCTAATGGGGTAATGTTTGCTACTAATCGTGAGTCTGTTTTATCAACTATACTAAAAAAATGGTTTGATGAGCGAGTTAAATATAAAAATGCTATGAAAGAAGCATTCAAATCAGATAATAAAGAATTAGGTGCAACTTTCCATATGAAACAGTATACAATGAAAATTTTACTTAATTCGTTATATGGCGCAACAGCTTTAGGGTCATTCCGTTATGGTAATGTTATATTATCTGAAGCTATAACGCTTAGTGGACAGCGTATAATACAAGAATCCGCACTATCAGCTAATAGAGAAATAAATAAAGAAATAAAAGTATAATGAAACATTTAGAAGACACTCCATGGTGGATTTGTGACACTGAAGATACTAATTATGTGGCATATTCAGATACGGATTCAATTTATATTCATGCAGAACCATTATTAAGATTTAAATATAATAATTTTGATGAAATGTCTGAAGAAGAAAAGGATGATAAGTTAGAAGCTATAGCTGTAGATTATGAAAAAATAGTTACTAAATCATATGATTCACTAGCATTAGATTGTTTTAATGCTAAGGGAAAACATAGGTTAGATATGAAAACAGAATGTGTTATCAGAGCAGCTTATTTTAGAGCAACTCGAAGATATGCCCAGTGGATTACTAAACAAGAAGGTATTGTAAAAGAATCACTTGATGTAAAAGGTCTTGAATTTAAAAAAGCAAATTTCCCACCAGTATTAGGTAGATTTTTCCATAGTGCTCTGGTTGATGTTTTAAAAGGAACTAAACAAGATGAAATTGATGCCAGAGTTAAAAAGTTTAAGAAAGAAATATTAGGTGGTGAAATTCCATTAACTGAATTAGGTAACCCAACTTCGGTAAAAACACTTAATAAATACACTGAACGTAAGGCAAGAGCAGGAGAAATGTTTACAGTAGTAGCTAAAGGAGCCCCAGCAGCAGTTAGAGCAGTAATTAGGTATAATGATTTATTAAAATTTTGGGGATTAAGTAATAAACATAATACAATAACACAGGGTGATAAAATTAAATGGATTTATATGAAACCAAATGCTTATCAAATTGATGCTATTGCATTTTTAGAGTGGGATTTACCAGATAAAATTCGTACATTTATTGAGCAGAATGCAGATAGAAAAAAAATATTTGAATCTATATTGTTAAATAAGCTAGAAGGATTCTATAATGATTTAGGGTGGACATTAAATTTAAACCCATATAAAGAAATGTTTTTTAAATTTTAAATAAAATGATAAATAAATTAACACTACAATCTATAATTAATAAATATTACCTAGGACAGAATGAAGCTGTAAAATGGGTAATTGAAAACAATTCAATAAGTATTGATTTCATGACTCCTTCCAAAGATGTTATAGGAAGTGTAACTTGCGATGATTTTGAATTAGAAGATAGTAAATTAGCAATTTATGATACTAAAAAATTATCAAGTTTAGTTAATATTTGTAATGGAGATCTACTTTTAGAATTAGAAAAAAATAATGCTATATGTACAAAATTAAAGATATCAGATTTAAATTTTAATCTTAACTATGCATTATCAGATCCTCTATTGATTAACAAGGTAGGAGAAGTAACAATTCCTGAGTGGGTTGTTGAGTTAAATTTATCACATGAAGATATTGATAATATAATTAGAGCTAAAAGTGCATTATCTCAAATTGATAATATGTTAATAACAACATCAACTAATTTAGATGGTGAGGATGTTGTTGAATTTGTATTTGGTGATGAGTCAGGACATAATAATAAAATCACATATCAAGTACAAGGGGACATTAGTGAAAAAAATATTAAATTACCATTTAATTCTGATACATTTAAAACAATCCTCCAAGCTAATAAAGATATGGAAGGTGGAAAATTATATTTGAGTAGCATGGGTTTAATGAAATTAGAATTTTCATTAGATAAAATTACTTCAAAATATTTTGTAGTAAGGAAAGCAGAAACGGAATTTTAATATACGTATAACAAATTGACCTAAGGGCGCACGTTTTATTTTTATTAACCGATGATCGAAAGACATCACAAAACCAAATGATATGAGTACATTATTTTATGAACACACCCCATTCGATATTTTATTTCGAAATTTTTTCAAAGCAGATGAAGCATACGCTCCTGCATTAAATTCAAAACAACCACATCCACTAGATATTTACTATGATCAAGAAGGACTTTACTTCGAGATTGCATGTACTGGTCTTACAAAGGAAGATATTTCAATTGAAATTGAATCTGATGTATTAAGGATATCTTACTCGAAACCTAAAGATGATGAAGATTTCTCAGGATATATTTATCACGGTTTGAGTAAAAAATCGTTTAGTTTAGGATATAAAATTGCCCCTAAATTTGACTTAACAAAAATAGATGCTGAAATGGAAAATGGTTTACTGAAAATTTCATTACCATTAACTAAAGAAGCAAAACCAAAAGCAATTAAAATTAAGTAACCTAAAGCGCCCTTTAGGTTGGTTTACTAATATGTTTTTCGTATATTAACGTTATAAATAAATAAAAATTAAAGTTATATGGCAAAAGTCACAGATTCTGTTTTAGATCCTTACTTTGTAGGGAAAGATGCATATGGTTACACCGTGTATGAGGTAGTAACTCCCCAAAAAAGATATCTTGAAAAAGGTAGTGAAGGTAAAGATTACGAAAAACCATTAGGACATTATTCTTCATTTGGAGCTTCTTTACAAAAGATAGCTACATTAAAGCTAAATAATGAAAAAGACCATTATAAAAGCATAAGAGAATATCTTGAGAGATGGGATACAATATTAACTGAATTAAAAATATTACAAAATTATAAAGGATTATGAAATTAGAAGCATTGTTTAATGCCGTTATTGTTAAACCAATAGAGGCAGAAGAAACCCAACATGGTAACATTATTGTTCCAGATATGGGTAATGAAAAAAACCAAACAGGTGAGGTCGTTTCTGTTGGACCAGGACAAACCACTCTTATGGGAGAATTTGTTAAAACTATGAGTAAAGTAGGAGATGTAGTAGTACTACCAACTCAAGGTTTTACAAAATTGCCTTATGACGGTGAAGAGTACTGGGTAGGACCAGAAAATCAAATATTAGCTAAAATTAACAAATAAAAAATAAAAAATGCCACTATTTACAAATAAAGAAGTAAAATTCGGACCAGAAGCAAGAGCAGAGGTTATGGAAGGAATTAATATCCTAGCTGATGCAGTTGTATGTACATTAGGACCTAATGGGAGAAATGTACTAATTGATCATAATGGTTATGATGATACATATAAACCAACTCACACCAAAGATGGTGTTACAGTAGCTAAAAACATAACAGTTCATGGTTTAGTTAAAAATCTAGGAGCTCAATTAGTAAAACAAGCAGCTACTAATACAGCAGATAAAGCAGGTGATGGAACCACTACATCAACACTTTTAGCACGCGAATTAATTAAAGAAGGATTAAACCACCTCAATAATGGGGAAAATGCTAATGAAATAAAACGCGATATTGATAAAGCCGTTAGAGAAGTAATTACTATTATTAGAGATAATATTTCAAAAGAAATTTCATCTGAAGAACAATTACAACAAATCGCAACTGTATCAGCAAATAATGATGTTGAAATCGGAAATTTAATTTCAACAGCTATTGAAAAAGTTGGTAGAGACGGAGTTGTACATATTGAAGAATCTAAAACAGGAGAAACATATTTAGAGACAGTTGAAGGTATGCAGTTTGACAGAGGATATAAATCTCATTTCTTTGTTACTGATAATTCTACTATGAATTGTACTCTTGAAGATACTTATATTTTAATTGCTGATCATAAATTCACTCAGGTTAAAGATTTATTACCAATCCTGGAAAGTGTTTCTAGCGCTAACAAATCATTACTTATAATTGCTGAAGATATTGAAGGGGAGGCATTAGCTACTCTTATCGTTAATAAAGCAAGAGGAATTCTTAAAGTAGCAGCAATTAAAGCACCAGATTTTGGTGAGCGTAGAAAGTTAATTTTAGAAGATATAGCTACATTAACTGGAGGTCAAGTTTTTGATAAAGATAAAGGTATGAAACTTGATAAATTTAGTTGGGAATGGTTTGGAGAAGCACGTGCTGTAACTATTACTAAAGAACAAACTACAATTGTTGATGGGAAAGGTGAAGCAGAGGCTATAAATGATCATGTTACAAATCTACAATCTCAAATTGAAAAAGAAGATACTCCATATATTATAGAACATCTCCAATCTCGTTTAGCAAAAATGATTGGTGGAGTTTCTATTGTGCATGTTGGAGGTCATACTGAAGTAGAAATGAGAGAAAGAAAAGATAGAGTTGATGATGCTCTACATGCAACAAAAGCAGCACTGGAAGAAGGTATTGTACCTGGAGGTGGAGCTGCATTATTATATGCTTCTAATGGATTAAAAACTGATTCTATAGGATATAAAATTGTTAAAAATGCATGTAGAAAACCATTTAATCAAATATTAGTTAATGCCGGGTATGATAATACTCGCGCTGAAATGCTAGCAATGGATCTTTGTGGTGGAGGAGATGATTTTTGGGCTGGTTATGATTTAAGTAAAGGTATAACTGTTAACATGGAAGAAGCAGGGATTTTAGATCCTACAAAGGTTACAATTACAGCCCTTGAAAATGCAGCATCTGTAGCAGGAACCATTTTACTAACAGAATGTGTGGTAGTTGATCATCCTGAAATTAAGGATCCTATTCCAGAAACAGCTGCTCCAATGATGAATATGTAAATTATGGAGAAGAAAACAGTTGAACATAATGAATTAATTGCTACAAGAGTACCACCTGGAGACAGGTGGTCACTCCAAGGTGATTCTAGAAAAGAAGTATTTTCTAATTTAACAGATACTTTAGAAGCCTTTTACCACCAAACAGGATTTACAGGTGCTTATAGGTTAGATCCTCTTGACAGTAAATTATATGCTATTCAAACATCTAAAATTGAAGTTAAAAAAGAAAAACCAAAAGTTTATGGTATGTACGGTGAATTTAGACAAGGTATTTAAGTTTGGATATTTAAAAAAGTTTTTGTATATTATATAAAATAAAAGTTATGAGTAAGGAGCATTCATTGTGGGTTGAAAAATACAGACCTAACACATTAGATAATTATGTTGGTAACGAAAACATAAAAAAATCAATATCAGCATATTTAAACCAAAATGACATACAAAATTTAATATTTTATGGTCCGGCTGGAACTGGTAAAACAACATTAGCAAAGATTATTGTTAAAAATTTAGATTGTGACTATTTGTATATTAATGCTTCTGATGAGCGTGGTATTGAAACTATTAGGGATAAAGTATCAGGATTTGCAAGCACAATGTCTTTCACACCACTTAAAGTTATTATTCTAGATGAAGCCGATTTTCTTACGATTCAAGCTCAAGCTTCTCTCCGTAATGTAATTGAAACATTTTCACGTACTACTAGATTTATATTAACTTGTAATTATATTGAACGTGTAATTGATCCCCTACAATCTAGGTGTCAAACTTTAAAAGTAATCCCCCCATCAAAGCAAGATATTGTTTACCATATTATAGATATTCTCAAAAAAGAAAATTTAGGAATGGGAGCTGATGATTTAAAATTAGTTATTAATCAACATTACCCAGATATTCGTAAAGTACTTAACACTCTGCAAGTTTCTAATGTAGAAGGTGATACTATTATCGTAGATAAAACAACATTAGTATCATCAAGTTATATGAGAAAAGTATTAAAGGAATTATCTGATGATAAACCAAGGTTTAATAATATTAGACAAATAATTGCGGATGCCAATGTTCAAGATTTTGAAGAATTATATAGATACCTTTATGATCATGCTCATATATTTGCTTTAGGTAAAGAAGGAATGGTAGCATACCACATAAATGAATACACATACCAATCTAATTTTAGAATTGATAAAGAAATTAATTGTATGGCATTAATAAATCAGTTAATTAATATTTAATGAGAAAATTTATAGAATTTACCTTAATATGGTATAGTCAACAAATGGCTATTCCATTTTGGATAGTAGGACACGTACACTTATCATTAAGTGTGTATGAAGATTTACATGAAATAATCGCTAGTGTAGGTTTAAATATTTTAGTTGCGATTGGATTTATAATAGATTTTAAAAAAAACAAATAAAAACAAATAAAAACAAATAAAAATGGCAAAACAACCTCAAGCTCAACAAATGAATGTTGACGTAAAAAACACCACATCAATCGAAACTCCATCAGGTGGAGTAGTTTTTCAACAAGGAGTATTACTTCGTCAAGTATCTAAATTTGTAGTAGGTGCTGAAGAAGATGCAATTATGCCCATCCCTGTATTCTATGATCCTACTACAGGAAAAATATTAACATCAACAATCCCAGTTGAATTAAGAGATGAATACAAAGATCATACTATAGCATAATGCACCACATATGAAACTCTGGGATTGGTTAGATGAAATAACAGTTAAGAAATCACCATCATCTCAATTTTCAGATGAAGATTGGGATAGTTGGAATTCTTATATGGTTCATAGATTTATTTCTATGGGGCAAAAAAACATTGAAACAGCTAATATAGCTCAAAAAATGCACCCTACTGATAAAGTAGGTATCTACAATTTTTATTGTAATATGATCCCTCAAAGAAAAGTATGGAATAAATATATTAAACCAAGCATTAAACCAAAAAACAAAGATTTACTGAGTTTAATAGCTAATTATTTTGAGTGTGGATTTCACGAAGCAGATCATTATATTGATGTAATGGGAAAGAAAGAAGTTAAATTTATTCTAACATCTATAGGAAAAGAAAAAAAAGAAATAACCCAATTATTTAAAACATGAACTTAGAATTATATAATATGTTAAAAACATCAGCTGAAGCTGATAGAGCAAAAGCATTATTATCATTAGATTTATTAGGTAATAAATCAGTAGGTATCGGTGATCATTCAACTGATGATTTTTACAAAAATGCTGAAGAAGCATTAATTTCTTTGGTAGATGCTGATGACAGGTTAAACACATTAAAAATATATTTCTCTAAAAAATCAATAATAAAATGAGCAATACAGTAGAAAAATATTACGAAAACAATCCAGGATCCGAGAATATTAAACCAGAAAAAATTAGAACTAAATCTGATTTTGAAAAAACTTATCCTGAGTTAGCAATTGAATTTCAAAAAATTCAAAAAGAGCAATATGATTTATTTGCTAGTAAGATGATGGATTATGGTTTAGGGAATATTTCATTAGGTTCAGATTTAAATTCACCTGAAGATAGGGATCTTTCACTTACAGGTATATGGCTTAGATGTAATGATAAAATAAATAGATTAAAAAATATTTTAAAACGTAATGGTAAAACTTATGTTGCTGATGAAGCATCAATTGATAGTTGGGTTGATATATCCAATTATGGAATTATAGCAATGTTAGTTACTAGAGGTAAGTGGAAATAAATGGCAAAGAAAAAAATACCCGCTATTGTAAAATTAGTTAGAAATTATAACCCTGAACCCATTAACCATGCGTTCCAGAAAAATGTTTCTTTCTCTCAACTTTCAATGTTTAGGCAATGTCCAAAAAAATGGTCATTACAATACAAAGAAGGTCATAAACAATATACTCCTACAATACACACAGTATTTGGAACAGCTTTACACGAAGCTGTACAACATTATTTAACTATAATGTATGATGTAAGTGCGGCTGCAGCTGATAGAGAAGATATTATCGGTTTATTTGAAGAAAAGCTATCAGAAGAATATAGAATACAGTACAAGAAAAATAATGGGCATTTTAGTGATGCTATTGAATTAAGGGAATTTTTCGAGGATGGCGTAAATATTATTACACATTTAATTAAAAATAGAGGAAAATATTTCTCTAAAAGAGGTACATATTTAGCAGGCATTGAAGTACCTATATTAATTAAGCCTAATATGCGCTATACAAACGTAATATACCAGGGTTACTTAGATGTTGTGTTATATAATGAAAACACAGGTAAATTCGATATAATCGACATAAAAACATCAACTAATGGGTGGAATAAATGGGCTAAAAAAGATGAAGATAAACAATTTCAATTAATATTATATAAGAAGTTTTTTAGTGAAACCTTTAATGTACCCTTAGAAAATATTAATATTGAATTTTTTATAGTAAAAAGAAAATTATACGAAAGCGAGGATTTTGTAATACCTAGAATACAGAGATTTGTACCTGCATCCGGTAAAGTAAAATTAAATAAAGCAACAAATGCTTTAAATGAATTTATTACTAAAGCATTTACTAGAGATGGTTATGCTGAAGTTGAACATATACCAACACCTGATAACCCAAATAATAATTGTAATTGGTGTGCATACCACAAGACTCATTTATGTCCTGCGACATTTTAGAATCCATATATGTATATTTAATTATTAAAAATAAAAATTATGACAAATAGTAAAGAAATGACACTAACTAGTGTTAAAGTAAGAAGTAACTTATTCGAAAATTTTAAAATTGAGTGTGTAAAACGTAAATTTAGTTTCCAAAAGCTTGCTGATAGAGCTATCTTTTTGTACCTTACAGATGAAGATTTTAGAAAAAAAATAAACAATCAAATTAATCTAGAAATTAAAGACTAAAAATAAATGAAAGAAGGTTATATTAAACAAAGTAATAGAAAGAAAATTTTATTACTAACAGATGACATTAGGGTTCATTCTGGAGTTGCACAAATTGGTAGAGAAATTGTAATTAATACTTCTCATAGATATAATTGGATACAATTAGCAGGTTCTGTTAAACACCCTGATAAAGGGAAGATAGCAGATTTATCTAAGGAAACTAATAAAGAAATTGGTATTGAAGATGCTTATACAAAACTTTACCCTACAGATGGGTATGGTACACCTGATATTTTAAGAGAAATAATAAAATTAGAAAAACCAGATGCTATACTTTTAATTACTGATCCAAGATATTTCCAATGGGTATTTAACATGGAAGAGGAAATTAGAACTAATATTCCAATAGCTTATTTAAATATTTGGGATGACATGCCAGCACCCCAGTATAATGAAGAATTTTATGAATCTTGCGATGCTCTATTCGGTATTTCAAAACAAACAGTAGTTATTAATAAAATTGTTTTAGGGGATAAAGCTAATGATAAAGTTATTAAATATGTTCCTCATGGTTTAGATACTAATAAATTCTTTCCTATTAAAGAAGAAAATGCTGAATATAAAGAATTTGTAGATAGATTTACAAGGGGTCAAGAAAAAGATTTTATATTACTTTTTAATTCTAGAAATATTAGAAGAAAATCTATACCTGATGCTTTAGCAGCTTGGAAGTTATTTATAGATGATCTCACTGAAGAACAAAAGAAAAAAACACTATTTGTTTTACACACAGAACCAGGAAGTGAGCATGGTACTGATTTACCAGCAGTGATTAGTTATTTAATGGGTGAAGATGATACTACAGTTATAATATCTAACCAAAAACTTCACTATAGCCAAATGAATTATTTATATAATATGGCTGATGGGGTTATTTTACTGTCAGCAGCTGAGGGTTGGGGTTTATCATTAACTGAATCGTTACTTACAGGTACTCCATTTATAGCTAATGTTACTGGAGGGATGCAAGATCAAATGAGATTTATCGACCATAACGGAAATTGGTATACAAATAGTAAAGAAATCCCATCAAACCATAATGGCACGTTTACTAAACATGGTGAGTGGGCATTACCAGTTTATCCTAAAGCTTTAGGGATGGTAGGATCAATGGTTACACCTTATATTTGGGATAGTAGATGTGATTTTAGAGATGCATATGATAAGTTAAAGGATTTATATGCTATGTCTAATGCTGAAAGATTAAAAATAGGTGAAAGCGGGAGAAAATGGGCTACAGGAGATGAAGCTGGATTTACAGCATCAAAAATGGCTGATACATTCGCAGATGGGATGGAAGAATTATTTACTACTTGGAAACCAAGAAAGAATTTCGTATTCTTACAGGATGATGAATTTAAACCAAGACAATTACAACATAAATTAATATATTAAATGAAAAATACATTTTACATAAGTTGTCCAATAGACACATACTCAGGCTATGGAGCAAGAAGTAGAGATTTTGTTAAAGCATTAATTGAATCTAATAAATATGATGTTAAAATCTTATCTCAAAGATGGGGAGATACTAGAAAAGGATTTTTAAATGATTTTGAAGAATGGGAATTTCTTAAAGAATATGTATCACCTGCTTTAACTTCAAAACCAGATATTTGGTGTCAAATAACAGTACCTAATGAATTTCAAAAAGTTGGGAAATACAATATTGGGCTTACAGCAGGAATTGAAACTACAGCTTGTGCTGCCCCCTGGATTGAGGGTTGTAATAGGATGGATTTAATTTTAACATCATCTGAGCATTCTAAAAGGGTATTTGAAAGCACTAAATATGAATCTAAGGACCAGCAAACTGGCAAAACTCAAGAAGTTAAGTTAACAACCCCAGTTGAGGTATTATTTGAGGGGGTTGATTTAAATGTTTATAAATCTGTTAAAGAATTTAAAAATAAAGAATTATATAATAAAATAAATAATATCCCAGAAAAATTTGCTTATTTATTTGTAGGGCATTGGCTGCAAGGAGAATTAGGTCAAGATAGAAAAAATGTTGGGTTATTAGTAAAAGCTTTCTATGAGGTATTTAAAGGAAAATCTAATGCTCCTGCATTAATCTTAAAAACTAGTATTGGTAAAGGGTCTCATATGGATAGAAGAGAGATACAAAAAAGAATTAATTCTATAAAAAAATCAGTACCTGGTGAAAAATTACCTCATATTTATTTACTCCATGGTGATTTATCAAATAGTGAAGTAAATGAATTATATAATCACCCAAAAATTAAATCGAACGTATCAGCAACTAAAGGTGAGGGATTCGGAAGACCATTATTAGAATTTGCTTTAACAGGCAAACCTACAATAGCAACAGGGTGGAGTGGTCATGTTGATTTTTTAGATGGTAAATTAACACCATTAATGGGGGGTAAATTAAATCCAATTCATGCTTCGGCACAACAAAAAGATATGCTAATTGAAGGATCACAGTGGTTTGATGTTGATCATGGTCATTTAGGTCATTTTCTAATGGATGTAAAGAAAAATTATAAAAAATGGACACCAAAATCAAAAACACTGGCTAATAGATTAAAGAAAAAATTTAGTTTTAATGCTATGAAAGAATTACTCATTAAAATTTTAGATGATAAAGTTGATATTCCAACTCAAGTTAAATTGAATATTCCTAAATTAGATGGGATGACGTTACCAACAATGAAAAAAATATAATTATGGATGATTTAAAAATATGTGATAGATGCGGCTCAGATGCTTGTTACGTACAAGAAGTAAATAATGAAATAACTAACTACCAGTGTTATGGTTGTGGGTTTGTTACTAACACACTATTAAAAAAAGGTACTAAATTTTTTGAGGAGCAAATGGAATTACTCCCCAATTTATATAAAGAATTAATGGGCGAAGATGATGATGGTAAAATATGGATGCCTTCTACAATAAACATGCCTCAAATGGGTATGATTTTTGCTAATGGTAAAAGTGCTGAAAAATGGAATTGGGCTGGAGTATTATCTGTCCCAGTTAAGGAAGAAGAAAAAGAAAAATACCCAATTCCTAATAAAGAAGGTGAATTTTATGAGTGGAGAATGGATATGAGTACTATGAAGGAATTTCCTGAAAGTGATTACATTGAGGCTCTAGACTATATAGGGATATTTAGTGCTGAAGAAAAATAAAAACTCTAGTAATTTTATTAATCTTTTAGGTTGGAGACCACAAGGTAGATTATTATATTATGTCAATAATTTAAACTAATATGAAAATAAGCTATGCTATAACAGTCTGTAATGAGTTTACAGAAATACAAAAATTAATCCCATTTTTATTAAAAAACAAAAGACAAGAAGATGAAATTATTGTTCTTTATGATTCTAAAAGTGGTAGCAGTAAAGTAGAAGAATATTTAAGGGCTAAATCAATTAACAGTGAATTTAGGTGGCATAAAGGTAAATTTGATAATCACTTTGCAAATTGGAAAAATAAATTAACATCATTATGTAATGGTGATTGGATATTTCAAATTGATGCTGACGAAATACCTCATATAAAATTAATAGAATTCCTACCAGAAATTATATTAAGTAACCCACAAAATGAAGTAATTAGGGTACCAAGAGTTAATACAGTATTTGGGTTAACAGATGAACATATAAGACAATGGGGGTGGGATGTTAATTCTAAAGGATGGGTTAATTGGCCTGATTTTCAATGGAGAATTTGGAAAAACCACCCAAAGATTAAATGGGTAAATAAGGTACATGAAATATTAGAAGGATATAGTGTATATTCTGAGTTAGAAACATATGAGGAATTTTCATTATACCATCCAAAAGATATAGAAAGACAAGAACAACAAAATAACTATTATAATACATTATAGAATGGGCAAAAAAACAACAATATTAATAACAGGGGTTGCTGGTTTATTAGGAAGCAGATTAGCAGATTGGATAATAGAAAACAAACCAGAATATAAGGTAATAGGTATTGATGATTTAAGTGGTGGTTATGAAGATAATGTCCACTCAAAAGTAGAATTTTATAAAGAAGATTTAGTAACATATGATTTAAATAGTATATTTACAAAACATACAATTGATTATGTTTACCACTTTGCTGCCTATGCAGCTGAAGGTTTGTCTCCATTTATTAGAGAGTATAATTATAAAAATAACTTAGTAGCGACGTCAAGATTAATAAATCAGTGTATTATGCACGATATTAAACGTTTAGTATTCACTTCAACGATGGCTGTATATGGTCATGGTGAAGGTGGGGTTTTCCACGAAGATATGAGCCGTAACCCAATTGATCCTTATGGTATTGCCAAAATGGCATGTGAGCGAGATATTGAAGTAGCAAATGAACAACATGGTTTAGATTATACAATTATTAGACCTCATAATGTTTATGGTGCCAAGCAAAACATTTGGGATAAGTATAGAAATGTATTAGGTATATGGATGTATTATTTACTAAATGACCAACCAATAACAATTTTTGGAGATGGTACACAACGTAGAGCATTTAGCTACATTGATGATTCAATTGAACCTTTATTTAATGCCCATTTAGAGCCTAAGGCATCCAAAGAAATAATAAATTTAGGTGGTATTGAAGATTATTCAATATTAGAATGTGCAGAAACACTACAAGAAATTGTAGGTAAGGGAGAAATTGTACATTTAGAAGGTAGACATGAAGTACACACAGCAGTACCAACTTGGGAAAAATCAGTTGACATATTGGGATTTGAATATAAAACAAGTTTAAAAGATGGATTAGCTAAAATGTGGGAGTGGGCAAAGTCACAACCAATGAGGGAAAGATTTATTTGGGGTGATTATGAAGTAGATAAAGGAATATATAGTTTTTGGAAGAATGACTATACAACAAAGAAATAAATTATGAAAAATGTTTACGATGTTACAAATGAGTTTGAAAATAAAATAGCTGAATACACAGGAGCACCTTATGCGATTTGTGTTGATAATGCTAGTAATGCTATTTTTTTATCTTTAATGTATGAGCAGGTATCAGGTAAAACAATTACCATACCTAATAGGACATACCCTTCAGTACCTTGTGAAGTACTACATGCTGGGGCTACTATTAAATGGAAAAAAATTAAAGGTAAAACTCTTAAAGGGGCATATCAATTAGAAGGAAGTAATGTTTGGGATGCAGCTTTAAGTTTTACTTATAATATGTACAAACCCAACACCCATATGTGCTTATCATTTACGGGACCTTATAAACATTTTAAACTATCCAAAGGTGGTTGTATCATAACTGATGATCATGATGCTTATTTATGGTTTAAACGCGCTAGATATAGTGGTAGACGCGAATGTTCGTACCATGATGATAATTTTGATATGTTAGGGTGGAATTTTTATATGATGCCTGAACTAGCAGCAAGAGGTTTATTACTTATGGGTCAATTTTGGAATGGTGAACAACCCGTGATAAATGAAGATAAAGAAATGCCATACCCAGATTTATCTAAATTTCCGATTTTTAATAAAAAAACTACTGAATCAATTGGATAAGAAAGTAGCAATAATGCAACCTTATTTCCTACCTTATGTAGGATATTTCCACTTAATTAAATCAGTTGATGAGTTTGTTATATATGATAATATTCAATATACTAAAAAGGGGTGGATTAATAGAAATAGGATATTGGTTAATGGTAGTGATAAAATAATAACCATCCCTATTAAAAAGGACTCAGATTATTTAGATATAAGTGGTAGATATTTAGCAGATAGTTGGGAAGTAGAAAAATTTAAATTAAGTAACTTAATAACTTCATCGTATAAAAAATCACCTCAATTTAATAAAGTGTTCCCTGTTATTAATTCAATATTAGAGTTACCTAATACTAATTTATTTGAATTTTTATTAGGTAGTTTATATATATTAAATTCATATTTGAGGATTGAAACACCAATAACAATTTCAAGTTCAATTGATATAGACCATTCATTAAAATCTAAAGATAAAGTAGTAGCTATATGTAAAAAACTTAATACAGGTACCTATATAAATGCTATTGGTGGGCAAGAATTATATGATGTTCAAGATTTTAAAGATAAAGGATTAGATTTAAAATTTGTAAAATCCTCACCTTTAAATTATAAACAATATAAAAATGAATTTATTCCTTGGCTCTCAATTTTAGATGTACTAATGTTTAATAAAAGACAGGATATAACAGATTACTTAAACAATTATACTTTAGTATGAAATGGAAAAAATTAGGTCAAGTATTTGACCCTACAAAATGGAGTGATGGTATTCAAAGAGATTGGATGAAATCCCACTCTCAATCAGTTAGTACTTTAATAAAAGATGACTGTGTTAGGGTGTATTTTTCATGTAGGCCTGAAAGAGAAATTAGTGGTGGGATGACTTCAAATACATCATGGTTGGAATTAGATAAAAATGATATAACTAAAGTATTAAGAGTATCAGATAAAACAGTTATGCCTTTAGGAGATTTAGGAGCTTTTGACGAACATTCTGTATATCCATCATCCATTCTTAAAGAAGATAACTCTATTTTATTATATTATGCTGGTTGGTATCGATGTAAAACAACACCTTTCAACTGTGCTATTGGTTTAGCTACTAGTACTGATGGTGGTAATACATTTAAAAGATATGGTAAAGGCCCGGTATTAGGATCATCACCTAATGAACCATTTGTTATTAGCGGTCCTAAAATAAGAAAATTTGGAGATACTTATACGTTATATTATCTTGCAGGTAACAAATGGATTAACCATAAAGGTAGACCTGAAATAATATATAAAATTAGAATGGCATTTTCTAGAGATGGTATTAATTGGATAAAACATGATCAAAATATCATTAGTAATATTTTAGGGGAAAATGAATGTCAAGCAGGCCCTGATGTATTTTATAAAGATGAAAAATATCATATGTATTTTGTTTATAGAGAAGGATTAGATTTTAGAGATAAAGTTGGTAGAGGATATAAAATAGGATATGCCTATTCTACTAATGGGACACAATGGGAAAGAGATGATAATAATGCAGGTATAAGTTATTCAGAAGATGGTTGGGATAGTGAAATGCACCATTACCCCCACGTGTTTAATCTAGATAATAAATGGTATATGTTATATAATGGGAATGAGTTTGGGAAGTATGGATTTGGATTAGCAATATTAGAAGATGAATAAATCAGATTTATCACATATAAAAAACCATTTAGAAAGGTGTAAAGATGATTTTATACCAAACTTACAATCTTATGTTAATTTAACGGAATATTCTAAAAAAATATGGTTAAAGGCTGTTAGATTTGAGAGATTTACCACTGAAAATAATGAATTAGTAGGTTTAATAGCTGCTTATGAAGATAATTTAAATAAAATAGGGTTTATTACTAATGTAAGTGTTGAAAAAAAATGTCAAGGATTAGGAATATCAAATTCATTACTAAATGAGTGTATAATTTATTTTAAAAATAAAGGACATAATGCAATTAATTTAGAAGTGTATAAAAGTAATAAAAAGGCAATTTCATTTTATGAAAAAAATGGATTTAAAATATTAAATGATAATGATAAAACAATAAAAATGGGTATTAAATTAGAAAGAGACTACGACCAAGAATTCAAAGACACTAAAACACATAAATATGCATACAATTTTGATTTTGATATTATGCATCCCTATATGATAAAATCATTTACCCCCCATTTTGTTAAAGGTAACTGTTTAGAATTAGGGAGTTTTAAAGGAGATTTTACAAAAAGACTGCTACCACATTTTGAATATATAACTTGTGTTGAAGCCTCATCAGAAGCTATAAGCGAAGCTCAAGAAAAAATAGGAAATGAAGTTAGGTGGGTTGAAGGTAGATTTGAAGATATTAGTTTACCTACTAAATATGATAATATTGTCATTACTCACGTATTGGAACATATTGAAAATCCAATAGAATTACTTAAAAAAATTAAAGATGAATGGTTATCTGATGAAGGAAAATTATTTGTAGTTGTCCCAAATGCAAATGCTCCATCAAGACAAATAGCTGTAAAGATGGGGTTAATACCAACTAATACTTCAATAACCCCAAGAGAAATGGAACATGGTCATTATATAACTTATACTTTAGATGTTTTGGATAGTCATGCAATTCAAGCAGGGTTGAATGTTATAAATAGATCAGGGATATTCTTTAAAGCCTTAGCTAATTTTCAATGGGATAAATTACTCGAAACTGATATAATTAATAAAAAATATTTAGATGGGTGTTATGCCTTAGGTCAACAATACCCAGATTTATGTTCAAGTATAATGTTAGTTTGTCAAAAATAAAATAATGAAAATACACATATATTATAGACATGCCTCCAATTGTATAGTAAAAAATAGACCTAGTTGGTTTACTTTTGAAAAGTGTTGGAAGAATTTACTTAAAACTATTGATGGTAGGGATGATATTAATTTAACTTTAGCTTTAGATGGTGATATAGAAAATGATTTTACTAAAAATTATAAAGATAAATTTAAATTATTTCCTACTAATCATGGTTCAAGTTTATTATCATATAGAGATTTATTAAAACACATCCAGAATACTGATATGGATCAAAATGATCTTATTTATTTTATTGAAAACGATTATCTTCATCTAGATAATTGGGTTGATAAAGTAATAGATTTATTTGAATGCTACCAGTCTTTAAATTATGTTTCATTATATGATCATAATGACAAATATATGCCGATGTATGACAATTTAGCATCCAAAATAATAACTTCAAAAACCCATCATTGGAGAACAACACCTAGTACTTGTGGTACATTTGTTATTACTAGAGATATGTTTGATAAAGATTATGATGTTTGGGAAAGTGCTGTTGGAGACCATAATACGTTTTTGTATCTTAATCAAGAAAGACAGAGATACGTTCTAACACCTATACCAGGATTAGCTACACATTGTATGGAGGAGTTATTATCTCCAACTATAAAATGGGAAAAAATATGAAAATAGATTTAGATATTAAATTAGACGAAATAGCTCAACAAACAAAAGCATCAGATATATATGAGCATCTTCCAACATTAAAAAATTATGCCTCCAGAAGTAGGCATATAACTGAAATGGGAGTTAGAGGAGTAGTATCAACATGGGCTTTTTTAGCAGGTAGACCTAATGTACTTAGATCATATGATATGCTTCACCCCCGGGAATTTGGAGCTAGTAGTGAATTAAATGATGTAATTAATACAGCTAATGAAAATCGTATTGATTTTAGATTTATAGAGCAAGATGTATTAGAAGCTAATATAGCACCGACTGATTTATTATTTATAGATACTTGGCATGTTTATAAACAATTAACACAAGAATTAAAATTACATTCACCCAAAGTACGTAAATGGATAATTTTACATGATACAACAAGTTGTGCTTACAGAGATGAAGAAGGATATGAAAAAGAATTAGGTGAAAAATTTGCTAACCCACTATTAGAAGGACAACCACAAGGAATATGGCCAGCTGTTGAAATGTTTATACATAGAAATAGTCAAGATTGGAAAATACTAGAAAGATTTACTAATTGTCAAGGATTAACTATCTTAGAAAGAATTTCAAATAAAAAAAATTATTAATGGATTTAAATAAAATTAATAATTTAATAGTTGATATTACAGATGTTAATAGATTTTCAATGGTAAGTAAACCTTTATTTCAAACAGTAGTTAGAAATTATTATAATATAAATTCACTTGAGGGTGATATTATTGAATGTGGTGTTTGGAAAGGTGGATACTCAGTATTTTTAAGTCATTTATTTAATAATAGAAAAATTTGGGTTTGTGATTCATTTGGATACTCAGCTTTCCAACCTATAAAAGACGCTAAATATAAAAAATTAACATATTATAGCGAAATTCAAGGAAAAATGACTGATAGATTCCAACAAGGAGATGATATGGGAATGAGTGTATCATTAGATAATGTAAAATGGGTATTTGATAAGTATGGTTTAGAAAATGATTCAAGAATTAACTTTATTGAAGGTTTTGTTAATAAAACATTACCTACTCTAAACATTAATAAAATAGCATTATTGAGAATTGATGTTGATGGTTATTCACCAACTCGTGAAGTATTAGATCATTTATATGATAAAGTCGTACTTGGTGGGATGATAATATTTGATGATTTATGTTTAATAGAAAGTGCTGAAGCTACTAAAGATTGGTTAAATGAAAAAGGTTTACCTTTAGAAGTACGTAATCCTTATGATGATAAAATATATTCATTAAAAAATAAAGTTGTTGATTCAGAATCAGGATTTCATACAGGATCCTATATAATAAAAAAATAATATGATAAGTTTAATTATACCAACATATAGAAATCCAGAATATTTGGATATTTGTTTAAAATCAGCTATTGAGCAACAAAAAAACACTAATGAAATAATTGTTGCTGTAGATGGTTTTGCAGATGAAAGTATAGATATTTTAAATAAATATAAAGATAATATTAATGTATTAGATTTAATAGAAAATCAAGGAATGCAACATGCCCTTAATTTAGGGGTAATGAATGCTA
>Ga0209535_1000969_pt1 | contig 19809 bp, 21 predicted proteins | sample LinPmetageLP28_FD_184041 | JGI IMG/M metagenome (GOLD analysis project Ga0209535, IMG submission 184041) | Marine viral communities from the Pacific Ocean - LP-28 (SPAdes) (version 2) | ecosystem: Environmental > Aquatic > Marine > Oceanic | place: Pacific Ocean | collected 2009-08-22
GATTTATCTTTAATAGTAATCTTAAATGGCAAACTATGACTGATAGTATGCTTTCTAGAAGTATTCATAATATTAAGAACTATGTAACTAATCCTGAGTTAGAAATATGTATGACTAGCTGGGCTCGATTTGAGACTATTCATAGTTATTCATATACATATACATTACAAAACATTGCAAAAGATACAACAGCCTTCTTCGACTCAATATTAGAAGATAAGGAGATTACTAGAAGAGCTGCTGAGATTAGTGGAGCTTATAACACGTTACTCGGTGATGATAAGGGTGATATTAAGCAAAGAATCTTTAATGCAGTTATTTCAACTCAGATTACAGAAGGTTTAGCATTCTATGTATCTTTTGCTTGTTCTTACTTCTTTGGTTATAAAGGTAAGATGGAAGGTAATGCTAAAATTATCGGTCTTATTGCAAGAGATGAAAACTTGCACGCTGCTATTACGCAAAATATTATCAAGTATTGGAGAGAGAATAAAGATGAAGGTTTCCAGCAAGTAGTAAAAGATAATGAGCAGAAGATATATGACATGTATGGTTTAGCAGTCGAAAACGAGAAGAAATGGGCAGAGTATCTCTTTTCAAATGGTTCTTTATTAGGTTTAAATGCAGAAATGTTAAATGGTTATATCGAATGGTTAGCTAATACAAGATTACGTTCTTTAGGCTATGATAAAATCTTTGATCAAACAACAAACCCAATTGGTGGTTGGTTAAATGGCTATACCGATAGCTCAAAGGTTCAAGTCGCGCCTCAAGAAACAGAAATTAGTTCATATAAAATAGGCGCAAGAGATACAGAAATTAACGAAGAAGAGTTTGAAGGCTTTGATCTTTAGTATAAATAATTATTATGGCAAATTACATTGAAGCAATTAAACAGAAGATAACAGGTCAGCGTGATATTGAAATATCTGATTTGGAAGTTTATATGACAAGCAGAGTCGCTATTGGCGAACATCCCAATATTGGCGAAGAAATAGAAAAAAAGATCGAGGCTATTGATAGTTTAGATTCTAAGATTGACACAATCGAAAAGTATTTTTCTGTACCAGCGCCGACTGCGACTGAAGGCGAAGAGAAGAGTCTTAAAAGATAGTTCCTTAAGGTAAAAAAATAGTTGATTATAGTATACTGTACTATATAATATACGACTATGATAAATAAAAAATATATTATTATTGGCGCTGTTGTAGCTGTCATTGCATTCTTTGCAATGTGCGGTAAGGCAGAAGCTCAAGAAGTAGAAACTAAGAGCTGGAAGCTAGATACAGAAGTTGGATACTATGAAAAGCGTATCTCAGGTGGTTTGTATGGAGCTCAAGATGCTGGGTACTTTAAAGCAGCTACAAAGATTGGAAACTTTTCTGGTCTAGCATTTGTAGGTAGCGTTGAGTATGTTAACACAGAGGATTACCAACTACATAGTACGCTTGGTACCTATCTACAGACACCTATTGGTGGTATCGATACCCGCTTAGTTGTTCACTCAGGAGAAGTAGCGGACACGACGTTTGAGCTTAATGGAGCTTACGATCTAAATTGGTTCGACTTCGTAGATACATCATTGACCGTTGCAGTTGAGAATGGTAATGAAGCTGGTAGCGATCTTGACCAGTATATTACTACACCATCCTTTGTAGTATCTAAGACGCTCAACTTAAACGAACATTTTGATGTTGTTTTAGGTGGGGAGTATGGGCAGACAATTGGTCTCGATGAAGAGATTGATTTCACTCATGTATTCGCTCGCGTAGAAACAGTAGCAGGTAAGTTACCTATTTTTGTTCAATGGAACTGGGTTAATAATAACCTAGCTTTTGAGAATGATTTTTCGTCAGAAGGTACTGATGGAAAGTTTGATGGGTCTATTACCGCTGGTGTAGCTTTTAGCTTCTAATTAAAAAAAACTTACTAAGCGCGGCTGAAAAGTCGCGCTTTTTTTATGCCTTTTTAAACTTAGAGAGTAAATATTTTAGTTATGGAAATTATAGCATACACTGCAATTTGGCTTGCGGTTAGTGGATTGTTTGCAATGCTTTTATTGTCAAATGACCCTTACGCAAGAGCCAGAAAACTCGCCGATACTGCTTTAGAGCGTATTGAAGTACTAAAACACAAGTGGCTTGAATCTGAAAAAGTTGGACATGACATTGGTATGGAAAAAGCCAAGAAATCTTGGAAAAAAAACCATTCGAAAAAATGGAAAGCTAGCAGGAAATAAAGCTGCTTATTAAATTAGAAAATTAGCAAGCCAGTCTCTTATGAGGCTGGCTTTTTTTTGAGTTTTTAAACTCTATAAATAAATATTTTTCTATGACTAAACTAACTACAATGAGAGGGCATACAAACCCCATAAATGAACTAGAGCAAGCCTTAAACGGCTTTTTTAACATCGCACCAGTCTTCCATAATTTGGAAGAAGTATATACCACTGGTGATCAAGTACGATTCGCCCAACGAGAAGAAGGGCTTACTGTGCAAATCGATGTCCCTGGAGTGAAGAAAGACGACCTAGACTTAAAGGTAGATTCAGAACGAAGAGATATCTATATTGAAGGTAAGAGAACTATCCTAACCCATGATAGTCAGAAAACTCAAACATACAATAGAAGTTTTTCTGTTGGTAAAGAGTATGATCTCAATAAAATAAAATTCGCATACGCTGATGGTACACTTGAAGTAAGTGTTCCTCGAAGAAAAAAAGAGGAATATATTAAAAAGTATACCATATAACCTAAATAAAAGTAGGTCGGAGCATTCAACAAAAAAATACAGGGGTCGGTTGGTGGGAATTTTTTTGGATAAACGCGTGTACGTATATAAATATCTAATATGGCGACGTGTTCAATAAACAGCAATGAATTAGAAATTATTCTAACAAACGATACTCAAAATACTATTTCAGTAGATTCTGCTGTAGAGACGTATTCAGATGTATTAGAGTGTAAAATTCAATCAAAGGATATTATACTTGAAAAGGTAGATAATTCTGTTGTTGTATTAGAGCTTACCATAGACGGTAGTAAATATGTCACTGAAGCTACGTTAGTTGACGATGAGAATTCTTTCATAAAAATTAATGAAGAAACCTTACATCTAGTAAAAGATAATAAATCGGGTAATAATGTTTTAGAGGAATCTGTCGAAGAGATAGAAGAGGTAAAAGTTGATGAGCTTACTAAATTTTTAGGAGAGAAGATAGAAGACTTTACGAATCAAAAGCTCGCTGAAAAGATAGAAGAAATAAAAACATTTGGTTCGAATACTTTATATGAAAATCTAGAGACATTTGAGGAGAAGAAAAAGGATTTACTAGAATTAGTTGAAGAGCAGTTTACCAATGTTGTCGACGGTGTTAAAAGCGATGTTAACAAAAAATTAGATAGGTTTTTTAAAAGAACGGATCTCAATAATAAGACAGCTATTGCTATCGAGACAGATAGACTTAAAGAGGATATAACCGAAAAGTATAATTCCTTTGTTAAGGAATTGAATAATGAAAAGAAGAATTTAGAAGAAATTAACGGCGATAAATTAAATCAATTAGTTGAAGATAAGAAAGAAGAAATTACCGACGTCATTAAATTATTTGTTGAAAAGATATATAGCGAATATAAACAAGAGTTTAACCCTCAGCTCAAAAATATAATAACTGAAAATAAAGAATTAAACGAAAAGGTTAAACAGTTAGAAGATATAAAAAAAGATCTTGTAGGTAATAAAGTTTATAGCGAAGATATTACAAGAGCAGAAAATAATTTTAAAAAATTATTAAAGGAGACTAATAAAAAATTTAATAAGGTAAATGAAAAACTAAATCTAATATCTAAAAAGGATAATACAAGATATAACTCTCTTTTAGCGGCAATTAACGATACAGATACAAAAGAGTATGAAACTGTTTTAAATAACAAAATAGAGCAAGCAGAGTTAGGTCAAATAAAGGAAGAGCTTGAACAATCGCTTACTAATAGTATGCAAAATGAAGTTACTTCGCTTAAAAGATATATTGAGATGAGTGCCGGGGGCGGTTCTGATGCTCAGCAATATTCTAACGGTGGTAAGATGAACGGTGATTTACATGTTACTGGTGAGTTAAAAGCTGATACGATATTAGCTACTACATTACTTTCTGCTAGTACAATGGATATTAATTTTGAATTGTCTGGTTTTAGTGTAACAGGAGATTTATCAGCTAGCGGTAATATATCTAGCAGTAGTTTGACCACCCCTGCTTTATCAACAGATGGTATAAATACAGAATTTATCGGTACAGTATCTGGTATCAACCAAACAACAGTAGGGTTAGCTAACGTTAGTAATACTAGTGATGCAGATAAACCTGTTTCAACCGCACAACAAACTGCTTTAGATGCTAAAGGTAGTGCAACACAACAAACTACAAACACTAGCAACATAGCTACAAACACTAGCAACATAGCTACAAACACTAGCAACATAGCTACAAACACTAGCAACATAGCTACAAACACTAGCAACATAGCTACAAACACTAGCAACATAGCTACCAAAGCCCCACTTGCGTCACCATCATTTACAGGCGGTTTAACAGTAAACGGTAATATATCAGCAAGTGGAACGATTAAATCTACCTCATACGAAGGTGCTGATTTTCCAGACACTACATCAGTAAGAACAACTGCCGCCTTTAAAGATGATGGTACAATGGTTCAAGACGACAAGATTATTGTAGTAAAAGTTGCTGGTACTCGAGCACAAGCAATGACGACAACCGCATCTACATGGCTTGAGTTAATACCTGCACCTGGTGCGAATAAAGTACTTGTCATAAAAGACCTTCAAATATTTATCGATAGAGGCGAATGGACGCCAATGATTAACGGTAACTTTCAGGCAGGTTGGGGCAATAATTTGCAACTAGTAATTGAAACTCCGGCAAATACTGTTTCGGGTTATGGCTCAAGCGGTGGTAAGTATAACACGTTCGCCACTTTCCAAAAGAAATATTTAAACCATAGTATTAATAATGTATTTGTAGCCGCTGGTGCAGTCGATACTATTATTGTAAGAGATGCTCCTGCAACTCAAGTTAGAGCTTATCCTAACAAACCATTGCTACTTAAACCAGAAGCAGCTACTACCTATGGGGCTTTGACCACATACAGCAAGATAGTAGATGACGATTACTATTTTAGAATCACTTATAAAATAATGGATATGACTAGTGACTTTACTGCTGATACCTCACACGCGTAGGAGTTTAATTTTAAGTTTAAAGCTATAAATAACTTTATGAGTATGTATTCAATCTTCGGCACAAAAATTCAGCCTAAATTTACTAATGATAATAAGAATATACTTAAGGTTTCTAGTAAGAAGGAGATATTTTTCGATGTATTCGAATGCCAACTCAATGGTAAAAACATAGTAGTCGAGAAAACTGACCAGTATGAGAATACTCCAATAGTAAAGTTTGAAATAAAGGATGGTGGTAAAGTGTTTACCTGCGAAGCTTTATTAGTAATCGATGAGGAAAATGACTTATACCTCAATGAAAATAATTTAGAGTTCTCAAAAAATATTAAAATGCCTATAGTAGAGAAGACTTTAGTAGAAGAAGTAAAAAAGATTGTACCGACTGATACATTGCATGAAGAAAAAATTCAAAATATATCAGATAAGATAGTAGCAGAAAGTGAAGCGAAAGCTGAGCTAATACAAGAAGCTAAGCTTAAAGAATATGAATTAAAACAAGAACAAATTATTGAGCAGTCTGAAAATTATCTTAACGGTAAATTTGATAATTATATAAAGGAAAATATTCACACCTTAGTAACTGATTCTAATTTAGTATATGATAAGCTAGTCGAAAATCTTAATAATTTAGATGATGGTGAAATAAAAGATATTCTCGGTGAGCGTGTAAAAACAATTAACGAGGCTTTAAATCATCAACTTAAAAACGAAATAACTTCTCTAAAAAAATATGTCGAGATGAGTGCCGGTGGCGGTTCTGATGCTCAGCAATATTCTAACGGTGGTAAGATGAACGGTGACCTAGAGGTCACGGGGAAAATAACAGCTGGTACTATTGCAGGCGCGACAGAATTAAATGGCGGTACGATTGACGGAGACCTAACTGTAACTGGTAGTATTAGTGCTGATACTATTATTGCTACCACTCTTCTTAGCGCGAACGAGGTAGATTTTGCAACAGAGACAAATAGTTTTACAGTTAGTGGCGACTTTCAAGTTGGTAACAGTGGAGATTCAGCAACTACTACTAATACAATATTATACGGGCAGACCTTGCATTATGGGCGCTTTATGTCTTATAATGATATGCATTTTGATAATGGTACCTTTTTCCTAGATGCATCAGAAAATAAAGTAGCTTTCGGTACTCAAGCAACGAGTAATATGGTAGGTAAGGTAACGATTCACGGTGCAGACAAATCTGGAGGGTTATCTTTTAGCCATCCTCAAGCAGGTACTTTTTCGGACTATGTCAATATGTATTACCAGGGCTCAGGTACAGGTTCACCGTTTTTAATAAGCCGTGAAGATACTGGAGGTGCTGAAATTGTGCTATTCAATAGCGGAGATATTAATTTTAATGGTGGGTATAGTGGTGTAACAGATTCAAGCTCATCGACGAAGACCCTCGACGGGGTTGGTATCGGTGTTAACTCTTCTGCTACCACCGGATCGAAACCTCTTAATAAATTACATGTATATGAATCTCTCAGTTCGATATACACTAATAACGATGATTACACCGCAGGTTACGTCCTTAATAACGCGCAAGTCCAAATCCAAGCAACTGATAAGTTTAATATCCCGGAGCAAGGCTGGGGTCAATCAAAACAGAGAAGGTTATATTTAGGTGGTGATAATATCTTTGCTTATGAATTAACTTTAGGGACTAGTTCTGGTGTCCTTAGTTCTAATGGTACCTCTGGTGTTCTTAATCAATTAGCTACAAACCCGATTAGCTTTAGATCTAGAAATAATTTAGCTCTTAGAGTGTATGACGGTAAGATTGAAGCCATAGGCTCTTCTAATACAGACGGGGCAGTTACTTCTGAATGGGTTACAACGAATTTTTCTAACTCCGGCGACCATAGAGAAATAACATCTATTCAATCCCGTGTTAAAACAGGAGATAGTAATGCCCAAGACGATTCAGGAGGTACTTTAGTATTTCAAACAAAGCCCGATGGAAACCATCCAGCAGCTGATCGAATGATTATTACCAGTACCGGTAATGTAGGTATAGGTACCAGTAATAATAGTGCGAATGGAAAGCTTCATGTTAAGAATGGTAGCGATCATTTACTTGTGGTTAAAGCAACTGGTGAAGTTGGCATCGGCACAGCTTCACCAACATCTGGTAAAAAATTAGACGTTAACGGGGATATTGCAGCAAGTGGAAGTATAACAGGCGCGAACTTAGTTGCTACAGCATCTGGTGTTAAATTTTCTGATTACGCTGCAGTATCTCGTTCAACGGATGTGTCGGCTTTAAGTCCCATACAGAACAACCAGCCCGGCACCAACCTTGATACGGTAGCTAACTTATGTGTGGATTCAACAGGTAATGTTGTTAGAGGATCTCAAGAAGCAACTTGGACGTTTGATCGCACTCAGCTCAACGCATTAACTTCCACACGGATAAATTTATTAAATAGCCCGGGAGCTGGTAAGTGCGTTGTAGTTGAAGAAACTAACTGGCTCATAGAGGTAGACCTTTTAAAAGCATATCAAGCAACTAACGTTAATCTTAAGTGCGAGATGCTTGGAGTAAATGAGAATTCAGTAGCAACACAAATTACTGCCGCTAACCTCAATCAAGTAGCACAAATCTTAAAGACAGCTAATACTAATTCATTTGGACTATATCATCGTGATGTTCCAGACCTTGCAAGAATTTATAGATTTGGTGTTCCTATGACTATTCGAGCGACTAATGGAGCTGGAGCAGTAAACGTCTTCCCAGATAATTTTGTTAGCATAAAACTAAAAATCAAATACAGGGTCTTCGACTCGAATACTTTTTAAGATAAGCTAAGACTACGATGATTATTATAGGATGGATGTATACTCTGTGTTTTGCTATTTGTTATATCCCGCAAATAGTTAAAAGCTTGAAGACAAAAAAGGTTAATGATATTAGTATATCTCTCTTTATACTATCACTACTTGGATATATATCAGCGCTTGTGTATACGCTGGGAGACATTGGGTTTAACATTATATTAGTAACTAATTATATATTCGGAGCCCTTTGTAGTTTAATTATGATTATCACATATTTATGTTACAGAGACAAATAAATATATACGTGGACGAAAGGTTTAAAAGATCTAAAATGTATTTAATCTTACGTCAAGAACAGGTGGAAATAGATAAATTAAAGTGGATAGAATCCGAGAAAGAAGGCCGCGATATTGGAAGAATAAAAGCGGTTTTTTTATGGACGCGTTACTACCGCGATAAATGGTTAAAAGAATTTAACGAGTGAGCTGCATTTGGCTTCTGAGAAACTCTATATCCTTCTTTATTGAAGTTATTTCTCTTTCCAGCTCTACCATATTTTTCGTTATAACGATCTGGCCGTCATTAGTAATAAGCTTAGATATTAAATCTTCCATACGCTCTATTAATGGTAATATCTTAGCTGTATCGCCTTGAATATTTGTTACAGCCCATTTAAGGGCTTGGGTCTCGGTTTCAAGACCATCTATCTTTAACAAAATAATCTCCCTATCTCTTTCATATATCTCAGTACTTACGTAATTACTATTAAGCCATAAAGCTATAGTAGCTGCTGCAAGTGCTGCAATGAACGGTGCTATCTTAAAATCACCAAATAATTCAAAAAGGGAACTAATGTTTTTCATATGAGTATACAATAAGTATTTATGCTTAGGCTAAGCTAAATTGTACTTAAAAGTTCAAATATTTTATTTCTTTTCGTTATGAGTAGCTTCAGCAACTTTCCTCGATGTACCAGCGTTTAGATCAGCTGCAGCTGTTCGAACAGCTACATTCCCAGACTTTAATGTTAGAGGTAAATTTGCAAACCAATGTTCATGAGAATCGACAATATCACTACCCCCAGCTACTATTGTTAATGTATGTGTACTACCTGACAATAAAGCACCGTCACCATCAGTTGGCCCAGCAATAGTAGCGGTATAAGATGCGCCATTTCTCAAGCCTGCTTGCGTGGCTTCTGTCCTTTGATATTCTCTAGGCGCTGTAACATGCTGTAAATATGTTTCACCTTCAACGTGCAGCCCGCCTCCAATAATAACGTTTTTATTAACACCTAAATTATCATCTATATAAATCTGTCTTTGCCTTTTATTTCTAAGTCTTAATATTTCAGCGCTTATATTAATAGTCTTTGCATCTATGTTGATTTCATTCTCAGACGCTACATTTACTTGCTCACCTGTAACATTAGTAACTGTACCTGTTATATTTGTAGGCCCGTACGATTTAAGATTCAAGCCACCTGCACCAACCATTACGTTATATCTATTACATACATTTAATGTAGAGTTACCACCAGGTAAGTCCTGTACATGTACATACTCGACTAACGGGCTCTCAATCTTATTAACATAAACTACGTCGTTATCGATTAGTACTTCATTACTTAAAAGCTTACCAGCATTATCCATTCTAATGCTGCCAAAATCATTCATTAGCATTCCAACGGTCTCCATCTTATGCTTAGTAATTTGGGTAATCTCACTACCACCAATACCTAATTCTTGCTCTATTGCTGTTAACTCCGGTAAGCTTGCTTCTAGCAATTCTTTAAGTTTGTCTTTCCTATCATCTACATCCCAGGTACCATCTTGCGTAGATAAGCTCTTACCACTGCCATTAACAAATGTTTTACCGCTTTGGGTTACCCATCTAGTGGCATTTGCTGTTTGAGCTGAAGCTCCAGTTTTGGCCGATGCATCATCGGAAGCAATTTCAATTAGCGGTGTAACCGGTACACTATTACTGTTATTTTGTAATCCAGAATACGTATCAGTATTAGTTACAGGATAATTAGCAAACGTACCTTTTTGTTCTTGAAGCAAACTATTACGCTTTAAGATTGTAATGCCATTAGAGTCTTTTACGCTATTATCACCGGTTCGTTTTATTTCAAATAGTTGCTTAAACTCTTGTATACCAGCTACAAGATCTTTCCATTTCTTAAAGTACTCTTCATTTAATGAGCCTACTTTTTTATATTTGTCTCTATATACTATCTCGTCTAAATTCTTACCAGTATATTCATTCTTAAACCCTCTTATAGTATCATACGAATCATTTAAAGTTAAACCTTGTTTGTTCTTAGTATTGAGCTCAATCGTAGATTGATTATTCATCTCTTTAAACGACCCGGAATAATGTGTCATTCTAACCTTCTCATTTAAATCACTATTAACAAATTCTAATGTACCTCCTTTTTGATTAATAACATACTTGTTTCTATATGCTTCTACATTATTATTATATTCTGTTATACTAGCATTTTTATTTTCGTATGTACTGGGGTAGTCTAAACCAGGTTCATTCTGGGATTCGTATATGCCCTGCCAGTCAGATTGACCAAAACTAGCTGCAAAATATACTGGGAAGTTTGGATTACCTTCTCTAAAGAATACCCATACATGAGCACCTACAGATGGTACACAAAACGCACCTTTAGCTTCATTTGAATAGCCGTTAGGTTTATACTCATACGATAGAGGGTTAGGTCTATTTATATTCTCTGACGCATTAGTGAAGGCATCTGTAACACGGGTTGTTTCATCATAAAAGTTACTAGGAGCAGCCCCCTCCCCTGTCAGGGCAGAAGTTGCACTTGTTACTGTATCTAAGAAGTTACTATCTGAAACACTACCAGTTAAATTAAAATTATTAAATCTACCACTAGAGCTTTCACCAGCCAAAGGAGCCGCGCAATCAGCCCACGGTGTTATTTTTTTTAGATCATCTAAAACCTCGGTCAAATCTTCATTTATATTATTACCTATAAATTTTAGAGTTTTATTTTCACCCTTACCCACCCAATTATTATAAATTGTCGAAGATATATGAGGTATAAATATCTTTATCTTACCAGCCTTTTCGGGGTCATTATTTTGAATGACTATACCTATATGGTTACCGTAGTATTTTTTCATCGTATACTATTATTTAAATAAAAATATTTTTTTTATCAACAAGCTCGTTTAAGGAATCTATAGATTTTGTTTGAGCAGCTACTATATCCTCGTCTGTTACTCCTTTCTCAGCAGCAGCTTTTGCATTAGTAACAACATCGCTCGTTATATTTTCTACAGCTTCGAGCTGCTTAGATGCATCGAGATTAAAATCTCTCAATTGGGTATTTGATATATCCCCAACGCTCAACTTAACATCATCAAACATATTTCCTTGAAAATTTGAAAGCTCATTTGTAGATATCTTTTCTATATCTATACTAGCTAATTGATTATCAATATTAATTTCTTTTTTTAATCTTTCAGCATTTAATTTACCCTTTATGTCGCTCAAAGAACTTAGATAATCAGTATTAACACCTATTAGCGGTTCGGTATATGCACTAACGTCTATTTTAGGTATTTTAATTTCTGGCAACACACCGGTTTTAAGATTCTTAAAATTATTAACTGCATTACTGACTTTATCTTTAACTAGTGAAGTCACGTCACTTATTGCAGAATTAATATTAAATGTTTTAATTTTTGAAGATAACCCCTTAAAAGAAGACGGGTTAACCTTCTTCAGACCAGTCGATAGAGAATCAGAATTAAAAGATATAGCCATATAACTATTTACTTGATAATCACAGTTTATATACTATAATCAATGTATGTTAGTATCTCATGAAAGTCCAATTAGTATATTAAGCGATTCACGAGATTATAATGATTACGACTATGCACTAGTACATTTATTTGAAACGCATCCAGATTATTATAATTTCTTTAAACATAGTATAAGTCTCGATAGAGAGGTTTTACTAGATAATAGTATTTTTGAATTAGGTGAATCGTTTGATTCAGATAAGTTTGCAAAATATGTAAAGGAATTAAAACCTACTTATTATATCGTACCGGATGTCTTAGAAGACGGTTATCAGACTATTCAACAGTTTATAGACTTTAATAAAAAGCATGAAGATCTACCCGGTCTACAGATCGGAGTCGTACAAGGTAAGTCATATGACGAGCTGGTCGAATGTTATAAATTTATGTCAGATCACGCTGATTATATTGCAATTAGTTTTGATTATAGTTATTATATAACAACCGGAAGAGGTAAGAATACGCTTGAAAGATGGTGTGATGGTCGTCGTAAATTTATAGATGATCTTAAAAGGGATGGTATATGGAATAATAATAAACCGCATCACCTTTTAGGATGCTCATTAGCTAAGGAATTTAGGCATTATGCAGATGATAGAAGTATTAGAACCGTTGATACGTCTAACCCAGTTGTCGCTGGTATTAAGGAACTTAAGTATAATGGTGATCTCGGTTTAAAAGAAAAACCTTCTATTAAGCTTGCTGATTTAATAGATCATGAAGTTACCGATACGCAGATAGAACATATAGATTATAACGTGATTAACTTTAAAAAAATAATTAACAGATGGTAATAAGTTTTACAGGGGCTCAAAGTACAGGTAAGTCGACTTTACTCGAGAGGTGTAAAGTCGATGAAAGATTTAAGAAATATAATTTCGAACCTGAAGTTACGCGATGGGTAAAGAAAACCTATGGGTTAACTATCAATGAAGAAGGTGACGAAATAACTCAATTAGCTATTCTTAACAGACATTTGCATAATTATCTTAACTATAGAGATAAAGATGTTATATTAGATAGATGTATTTTAGATGGGTTAGTTTATACGATGTATCAATATCATACTAAAAAGGTGAGCATAGAGGTATATAGTTATGCGGAGTTATTATTTCAAAAGTTAATTGATAAAATTGATGTAATATTTTATACCGAGCCTGATATAGAGTTAGTAGATGATGGTGAGCGTAGTGTAGATGTTGAATTTAGAGATACGATAATTAATCTCTTTGAGGAAGCTATTACTCATTTCAATTTAAATGTAGTAAGGTTAAGTGGATCAGTTGATAATCGTATGAAGACAATTTATAATATAGTAGATAATTATGGCAAATAAAGAATTAGATAATAGTAGAATTAGTAAGCATTTAGGTCAAACGTCTCAATATAAGAGTGCGTATGATTCTGGACTGCTTGTAAGAGAACCTCGTAGTAATAATCGAGTATATTTAAATATATTTGATGACGATTTACCTTTCGTGGGATCTGATACGTGGAATGCTTATGAATGTTCATTCCTCCTTGATAATGGTCGCCCGGTAACTGGTGTTGTAAAATGTGTATATCCTTGTAGCAGTAAGTATATTGTTGAGAGTAAGAGTATTAAGTTGTACTTTAATTCCTTTAATATGACTAAAATTGCTGCCGATAAAGATGAAGCCGTTACTGCATTTGAAAATACCGCGAGTAAAGATCTAAGCAGATTATTACAGACTGATGTTCAAGTTAAATTCCAAGATGGGGATCGAGTTAATAAGAAATTTGATAGCCCTAATAGCGAGTGGGATATAGGAGATTATCAGAACGTTGACCTACTCGATGATCATAAAGATTTTGTATATACTCAATATACTGAAGACCCTAGTTTATTGCAAGGTATAAGTCGTGAAAGAGATTTAGAGCAAAAGTTCTATTCAGGTCTATTGAAGAGTAACTGCCGTGTTACTTCACAACCTGACTGGGGAGATGTATTCATCTATATTAAATCAAAGACTGCTATTGATGCTCATAGTATTAAGAATTATGTTGTATCGTATAGAGATGAGTGTCATTTTCATGAAGAGATATGTGAATGCTTCTATAAGAGGCTGAAAGATGCTTTTGATCCTTCCGAGCTATTAGTAATGTGTTTGTATGCCCGTAGAGGTGGTATTGATATTAATCCTGTAAGAGCTTCAAGTCAAGAACTTATTGAGAAGTATGCTGCTAATCTAATCGACCCTGATGCAGTTCATATTAAAACTTCGAAGCAGTAATGGATAGAGGTATTAAAAATATCTTAGTACGAGAACGGCAACGCCAATCAAAAACGATTGAACTCATCGCGAGCGAAAATTTTGCTAGCGATGCTGTAATGGAATTGGCGGGTAGTGTATTTACAAATAAGTATGCTGAAGGGTACCCTGGTAAGCGTTACTATAACGGGTGTAAGAACATGGATGAGATTGAAACTTTTGCTATTGAAAAGCTAAAGGATATCTATGGTTGTAAGTTTGCTAATGTTCAACCTCACTGTGGTGCTAATGCAAACACCGCAGTCTATCAAGCATTCTTAAAGCCAGGTGATAAGATTCTTGGTATGGATTTAGCAAGTGGTGGTCATTTATCGCATGGCGCTAAGGTCAATATTTCTGGTAAAGTGTACGAATCACATCACTATGGTGTAGATGAGAGCGGCTTTCTGGATTACAACGCAATTCAAATACAAGCAGAAAAACTTAAACCAAAAATGATTATAGCCGGCGCAAGTGCTTATCCTGGGGTGATTGACTTTAAGATGTTTAGAGAAATTGCTGATAGAGTTGGTGCGTATTTCTTAGTCGATATGGCTCATTACTCGGGTCTAATTGCAGGTAAAGCTTATCCATCTCCTGTACCTTATGCTGATGTTGTTACGTCAACTACTCACAAAACTTTAAGAGGTCCTCGAGGTGGCATTATTCTCTGGAATGATGAAAAATATTCAAAGAAGATCAACAGTGCAATCTTTCCCGGTACTCAAGGTGGTCCACTCATGAATATCGTAGCAGCAAAAGCTCAAGCATTCGTCGAGGCAGATACCAAAGAGTTTGAAAAGTATGCGCAAGATGTAATTGATAACGCTAAAGCAATGGCTGAAGTGTTTATAGAGAATGGATTTAAAGTACAATGTGGAGGTACTGATTCACACATCGTATTAATTGATCTAAGTGATAAACCTTATAGCGGAAGATATGCTGCTGACTTATTAGAGGAGTATAACATCACTGTAAATAAGAATGGTGTACCTAATGATAAGAGATCATTTATTGAAACAAGCGGTATTCGTATCGGCACTGCAGCAGAAACGACACGAGGTTGCGATGTAGAATGGTTTAGATCTTTAGCTGATAAAATTACGCAAATTTTAGAATGCGAAGTAGCTCAGCGGTAGAGCAGGTGACTGTTAATCACTTGGTCGCTGGTTCGATCCCAGCCTTCGCAGCCATTTAAGTAAAAAAAAGCCGTTACGAATAAACGTAACGGCTTTAAGTTTGAATTTAATTCTTATATTAATTCTTAGAAGTATTGCTTTTGACCGGAGCCAAATGCTTGTCCTAAGCCAGTACAAAGAATCGTGTGATAGTAGAGGTTAGCACCAAAGATATTATCAACAACACCATAACGTGTAAGCAAGCCTACACGTGGAGCGAAGTCATTAGGACCAATTGTGCGTTGAACCATAACCGGGATATAAGGGCAATAGATTATACCAGTGTCATAGAATTCAGGTCCCTTGTAACCCAACAGCGCGTACTCAGGACGCGTTGCGGAATCAACATTGTTACCTTCAGTTCTTGTGTCACGGTAAACATTAAACCGACCACCAAGATTACCTACCTTCGCAACACCTACAGGTTGTGTATTTACGTTACCTGCTACAGGTACCCACTGGAATTCAGGGAGCATCTCTAGGATAGCGCAAACACGAGGAGTTGCGACGATGAAGTTAGCAGCACCACGGCGATTTCTCACAGCGATTCTGTTTGCTTCAATGATAAGTCTTTGATAGAAATCACGATTACGTTCTACTAACCAACGGCCATCTGCAGAAGCAGGAGACCAGATTGAGAATCCAGCTCCTTGACCTGCGTCAAGTGTAACTTGAATCATTCTCACAAGCATTTCACGGTCGATTTCGGCCTGAATTTCGTACGACATAGCGTTTGTCAATTCAGTATCGATATCGATACCATTCATGTTCTTGAGATCCTGTTCGAGTTCTACTGACCAGCGAGCACCTAAGCGTCTAGTACCTGCCTCAACAGCAGTCTTCTCGAAAGAGACTTCCATTGTAGGGATGTTACCAGTTACTTCGAAGTTCTTAAGAATAGCAGCAACACCATTATCGTTACTTCCGATAATATCTGAGAAAGCACTCAGACCAGTACCAGGAGTAGCTCCTAGACCAGATAGAGACTGTGCAGATGCACCAGTGTAGCTTGTTCTTAATTCTTGATAACCAGCTTCAGCAGCAGATCCAAGACCTCCTGCATTCTGATGGTTAGGTGTATTACCTCCTGTTGAAAAGTTTTTGCCATCAAGACCAGTACCTAGTGTTTCACCAGAATACTTGTAACGAAGAGCAAATGCGAGGCCAACAGGACCAGCCATTGGTTGAACACCAACGATTTCATTTGTAATTAACTCAGGAAAAGTTCTTCTAATCATAGGAATCAAGATCTTAGGTAGGCGAGAGTCGCCTTGAGCATAACTGTCAGTACCGGGTGTACCGGCGCCTTGGTTAATACCCATGCCAGCCGCTCCAGAACCTAGTGCACCGCCATTGCCAGCAACGTTACCGCTGCTAGAGCCAATGCCGGGTCCAGCTTCTTGTATACACCATGCTTCTTGATTTTCAAGTAGCATAGCAGTATTTAAGCGGGTGTGACTATCTTCGATAGGAGCAACTGATTTAGATGAATAATCTAAAACTGGTGCCCACTTCTCTAATAGAGAAGCTGCTCTTGATTCGTCAATATAAGACTGTGAAGGTCTAATTGAGTTCATAGTTTTATTTTTCCTTTATTTTTTTATTTCGACCCCAAGGGATTTTAACCCAGGTAACTCAGGAAAGCCTAATCAATTATAAAATTAATATTTGCTTAGCTCGGACATGTAGCCGTTATCTGAAACAGGTGTTTCTACCTTTTCTTCAACGACTCTATCTACCTTAGTAGTGTCCTCTAAAGCTTGCTCCTTTAAGCTCTCAAGTCTGCTTACTTCTTTCTTTTCAAAAAGCTTTAAAGTATAATCAAAATTCTCAGCAATGAACTCTGCGTCCTTACCTGCTAATACTTTCTTAATATACTTTGCACTTCTCTCATCGAGACTAGCTGTTTTTTGTTCAATTAATAGATTGGACTTAATAGTATTAAGTTCTTCTTCAACAACAGCCTTCTCTTGAAGGGCAGACTCAAGCTTTGTGGTAGCTTCATTTATTTGGTTTTTACCGTCCAATACAGCATCTTTAATGCTCTCTTTTTGTAGAGCGCTGTCAACGGCTAAATTTGTACGAAGATCTGCTAGAACTTGAATTGCTTTCTTATTCTTTACAGCTTCTTTAATCTCTTCAGTAGGAATAGATTCTTGGATATATTCGTCGAGATATGTTGAAATAGATTCAACTAACTCGCTTTTAAAACTTTCAGCATCTTCTGTTAAAGCTGTTTCATACTTTTCAATGATAGCTTTAAGCTTACCTGCTCTATCAGCATCTAATGCTTCAACAACTTTTTCTAATTTTGTAGTATGGTCAGCATCTAATGCTTCTAATAGCTTTTCTAATTTAGACGTGTATAATTCGTCCTGTTCTAAAAGAGCTTTGTCGACATGTAATTGTGTCTTCTCTTCTAAGCGTTTTTCAAACGCTGTTTCAATTGCAGCAAGAGTTGATTCATCAATTGCCCCGTCGGTTGCTTCTTTTAGTATTTCAGAAATATTCATAATTAAAATAGGTTTATATTATTATTTATAATCTCACGCTTGATTTTCTTGTCTATTGAGCGAGATAAGTTCCCATGAGCTTTACTATAGTTTTTATCAATAATATTGTTAATAAAACTCTTAACATCTTTCTTTACATCTAATGTTTGTCTGCTCATATTTATATTTATAAGGATTTAATAAATTGCAACATATGTTTTCTTAAAAATTCATCTTTTCCTTTAAGAGGCATAGTTGATATAGTTTTTTCAAAATTGTCGTAGGCTTCTTCAAATTGACCGTACTTATTAACGACATATTGCTTACTTTCTAATATTCCATTTACAAAAGCTTTAGGAAATGAAGGATCTGCAACGCAGTCAATAGCAACTAGTTTAAAATCTTTAACTCTATTAACACCCTCTTCACCATGTTCCGGAATTAACTGGCCTAGAGCTCTAGAGCTCATACCAACTCTTACACCATCATTAATAAGGGATCTAACAATCATACCTGTTGGTGTCGATAAAACTTTACTCTTACCGTAAAATACATTACCATCCTGAGACATCTCTGTTACTAAGTGACATGCTCTTTCGAGATCAACATCAGCAGTAGTCGGGTGGTTTAACTCTCCCATTGCACGGCCTGTTTCAACCATCATCTTTTCATAACGCTTAACTTCGCGTTCCATCTCCTGTAACGGGTAAATTCTTTTATTGCGATTAACGCCCTCGGCCATCATATATGGCCCTTTAATAAAGAAGTTTTTTTGATCCTTAGAATTACCTTCTTCAACGATATACTCGAAGGACTCTTTAGGTGCTGGGGTTTCTACTATAAGGTTTAAACTCATGTACTAATTATTTATTAAGAAAGGAACAATTTCCTAGGTTTTAACGTATGCCTAGCTCTTTTTCTGTTAAAATTAAAAATTTATAACCTTTACGGTTAGACCACTCTTCCGCAGCTTTCCATTTAGCTTGATTAATAATCCACGTTTTTTGCTCATATAGTATAGTGCGCCGCTGTTTATTCTTAACGTTAGTAGGCTTTGCTACTTGAGAAGAAGGCTTTATTTCAATCAGAAATTTTTGCTTAACGTTATTTTTATCCTTAAAAATAACAAAGTTATCAACAAAGTATCTATGAACTCTACCATCTAACGGGCTAGTATATGGTATAATTATATTCTCACTCCCCCATGCTAGTATATTAGAGTTAGTATCAGCCCATCTAAAAAATTTTAATTCATAACTAGACCTATATACCGGATCTTTCGCGCCTATAAACTTTTCTGAATGTATAGGTTTAAATATACCCTGTCTAAATCTTTTATCTTTCCTCATATGATATAAATATAGTTATGACATTTGAAGAAAAAATCATTAAGAATAGTGATATAAGGCAAAGTAAGCTAATGAGACCAGCGAAGATAGCCTTTGATAAGCCAGATACCGGAGTTACTATCAATAAAAAAGGAGCATACTATTTAATAAAAGATTCAGCTGAGATTACAGTTCAGTATCTCGTACATCTATGCTATGGTAGCTATAAAGCTCCGTTGAAGGATTTAAAGGGTAAATTTACTCAAAGCGAAATTATAGATTTTGTAGGTAGAAGTAAGGAAGAGCAAAGTACTAATCAGCTATTAAGTGTAATACTTGCTGATTTAGGGTGTATAAATCAGTCGTTTGAGATTGAACAGCCAGTCGAGGAAGAAGAGTTAGATTTAACGATAGGTGAGGATGAGGATGATGTATACGGCGATTATGAATCAGAAGCTCCTACAGCTAATAAATCTAACAAGACGTCGTCAGGTACTGAACCTCTTGATATTAATGATGTTAGTGGGGTAATACAGAAACTAATAGAAGTATTTGAAGCTAAATAATCTGCTTTTGTTCGCCTTCTGCAGTCGTCATAGCTACCCCAACATCGTTTGCTGATATAATCTTATGTATATTGTAAGCTTCGC
>Ga0209535_1000970_pt1 | contig 19804 bp, 24 predicted proteins | sample LinPmetageLP28_FD_184041 | JGI IMG/M metagenome (GOLD analysis project Ga0209535, IMG submission 184041) | Marine viral communities from the Pacific Ocean - LP-28 (SPAdes) (version 2) | ecosystem: Environmental > Aquatic > Marine > Oceanic | place: Pacific Ocean | collected 2009-08-22
ACATGAAAATGCATTAGTTTCAGGGCAAGCTGAATACGCTGTAGACTCAGCGGTAAGTGATGTTCTTGAGGCTTTTGTATCAACAACTGCAGCAGGTGCAAATACAGTTAACACACAAGATGTATCTCTAACGAAAATTGATAGATCAGCTTATGCTGCTTTACCAAACAAGTTAGCTTTAGGACAACCTTCACAGTATTATGTGGATAGACAAGAAATTCCTAAGATATATTTATACCAAGCACCTAATTTAAATACTTACACTGTTTTAAAATATTATGTAATTAAAAGAATACAAGATGCGGGAGCATACACAAATGATGCTGATATTGTATTTAGATTTTTACCATGTATGGTCGCAGGACTTGCTTATTATTTAGCGATGAAGAACGCACCAACCCTTGTACAACAAAACAAATTAATTTATGAAGATCAACTTAAAAGAGCTTTGGATGAAGATGGTCAAAGAGCTTCAACTTACATTACACCTCAATCTTTTTATCCTAATGGAATTTAATTATGGCTAAATTTGCAACAGGTAGAAGAAGCTTAGCAATATCAGATAGATCAGGTATGGCTTTTCCATATACTGAAATGGTAAAAGAATGGAACGGTTCTCTAGTTCATTATTCTGAATTTGAACCTAAACATCCTCAAATTAGAAGAAGACATTTTACTGCTGATGCAATTGCTTTACAAAATACAAGAGGAATGGCTTTTCAAACACCAAAAGATATATCAACTATTAACCCACAAGCACCCAATGATAGTACGGTTGCAAGCTCCGGAGGACAAGGAATGGCGACAGCTGATTTATCGTTACCAGGTCAATTTGCTTTTCAAACACAATATATAGAAGTAATTAGAGATGGAGTGACTACAATTTTACATAGTATGATTCCAGAAGACCCTTCTTTACAAAATAGAAGAAGACAATTGATTGCAGCTACAGGAACAGTAACAGTGAGTATTACATAATGGCTATATCTTATTCATCTTTTTTAACACAAGTTCGTAACTACACTGAAGTAGATAGCAATGTTTTAACCGATCAAATTATTCAAGATTTTATAAAATCTGTTGAGTTAGATGTTGCAGGAAAAGTTGATTATGATGATTTAAGAAAATATGCTACCTCTAATTTTACTGCAGGTAACAGATATATTGTTTTACCTAGTGATGCTATAATAGTTCGATCTGTTCAAATTATTGACAGTAACAACAACAGAATTTTTCTAGAAAAAAGGGATACGAGTTATATCTCTGAATTTGCTCCAAATAGTTCAACAACGGGTACACCTAAATATTGGGCTAATTGGGAAGATAATGTTCAACAAGGTGCTGTAATTTTAGTTGCCCCTACCCCTGCAACCGCAGATACTGTACAAGTCAATTATATTAAATCACCTCCAGAATTTACAAGCACTACTAATACTTATATTTCCACAAATCAAGAATCCATGTTGTTGCATGGAGTTTTAAGAGAGGCCTTTAGTTATCTAAAAGGCCCCATGGATATGTACAAGTTGTATGAAACAAAGTATAATGAAGAGATACAGAATTTTGCATTACAGCAAATGGGTAGAAGAAGAAGAGCGGAGTATGATGATGGTGTACCTAGAATACAGATACCTTCACCAACTCCGAACACATAAATTAATTAAGGAGAATAATTATGGCAATAACAACAAACGCAATTTGTAATACTTTTAAAAAAGAATTACTACAAGGAAAACATGATTTTGATGCATCATCTGATACGTATAAATTAGCGATGTACACAAGTTCAGCAACTTTAGGAAAATCAACAGCAAACTACTCTACTAATCCGGGTGGTGGGTCTAATACTGAAGTAACTTCATCTAACTACACTGCCGGTGGCGGTGCTTTGGTAAACCAAGGTGTTAAAGTTTCATCATCAATAGCTATTACTGATTTTGCTGATTTATCATTTCAAAACGTAACTCTTACAGCAAGAGGTGCTTTAATTTACAACACAACTACAGACGGTGGCTCAAATACTACTGATGCTGTTGCTGTGTTAGATTTTGGTGGAGATAAGACTGCAACTTCTGGAACTTTTACAATTCAGTTCCCTGCATTCACTACTTCCGCTGCAATTTTAAGAATAGCGTAATAAATAGGAGTTAAAATGGCTTTGGTAGTAAACGATAGAGTTAAAGAAACATCAACCACAACGGGTACAGGTACTTTTAGTTTAGCGGGAGCAGTATCTGGTTTTGAAGGCTTTGTTGCTGGTATTGGTAATTCTAATACAACATACTATGCTATCGTTAACAGTAATGGTGAGTTCGAAGTTGGTTTAGGAACTGTAACAGATGCAGCTCCAGATACACTTGCTAGAACTACAATTATATCATCATCTAATAGTGATTCTGCGGTAAACTTTGGTGCAGGAACAAAAAATGTTTTCTGTACTTTACCAGCATCCAAAGCCGTTATCCTAGACGCAAGTGGAAACATTAGTGCAAACAATGGTTCTGCTTTAACAAATTTAAACGCAACTGCTTTAGCAAGTGGATCAGTAGCTTCCGCAAGATTAGCCGATGACTCAGTGACACTAGCCAAGATGGCTCCAGGTACAGATGGAAATATAATTTCATACGATGCATCTGGTAATCCTGTAGCAGTAGCCACAGGATCAGACGGACAAGTTTTAACTTCAGCAGGAGCAGGAGCTCCTCCAACTTTTGAAACACCTACAGTTGGAGATATTACTTCTGTTGTAGCAGGTACAAATTTAAGTGGTGGTGGCACATCAGGCGATGTTACAATTAATTTAGCTGACGCTTCTACGTCTGCCAAAGGAGCTGCATCATTTAGTTCAGATAACTTTGCTGCTAGTTCAGGAGCAATAACAATCAAAGATCTAGGAGTAGCAACAGCAGAAATTCAAAACGATGCAGTAACTCAAGCTAAGATTGGCGATGATGCAGTAGGTGCAGACCAACTTGCAGCAAACGCTGTAGTAACTGCTTCAATTGTAGACGATAATGTGACTCAAGCTAAGATTGCAGACGATGCAGTAGGTGCAGATCAACTTGCAGCAAACGCTGTAGTGACTGCTTCAATTGTAGATGCAAATGTGACGACTGCCAAAGTAGCAGACAATGGAATTACTTTAGCAAAAATGGCATCAGGAACAGACGGAAATATTATTTCATACGATGCATCTGGAGATCCAGTTGCAGTAGCAACAGGAAGTTCAGGTCAAGTATTAACAAGTGCTGGTGCAGGAGCAGTACCTTCTTTTCAAACTCCAACAGTGGGAGATATAACTTCTGTTGTAGCAGGTACAAATTTAACAGGCGGTGGAACATCAGGTGACGTTACAATTAATTTAGCTGATGCTTCTACATCTGCTAAAGGGGCTGCCTCATTTAGCTCAGACAATTTTGCCGCTAGTTCTGGCGCAATAACAATTAAAGATGCGGGAGTAGCGACAGCCGAACTACAAGATAACGCAGTAACAACAGCTAAAATAACTGATTCTAATGTGACGACTGCTAAAATTGCAGATGCGAATATAACTGTTGCCAAAATGGCAGCGAACAGTGTCGACAGCAATCAATACGTTGACGGTTCAATAGACACAGCCCACATTGCAAATGATCAAATTACGAATGCCTTAATGGCAGACAATGCTATAGACACGGCTCAGATTGCTGCGAGTGCCGTTGAGACAGCTAAAATAAATGACGATGCAGTGACACTAGCAAAAATGGCTGCAGGTACAGATGGTAACATAATTTCTTATGACACTTCAGGAAACCCAGTTGCAGTAGCAACAGGAAGTTCTGGACAAGTTCTAACTTCAGCAGGAGCTGGGGCAGTACCATCTTTTCAGACTCCAACAGTTGGAGATATAACTTCTGTTGTTGCGGGTTCAGGTTTAACAGGTGGTGGTACATCAGGTGATGTAACTTTAAATGTTGGAGCAGGAACTGGTATTGATGTTGCAGCAGATGCAATATCTGTTGATGTATCTGATTTTATGCAGAATGGTGTAAACAACAGAATTGTTACTGCAACTGGTGCGGACGCACAAAATGCAGAAGCTAATTTAACTTTCGATGGTTCTACTTTAACTGTTACTGGAGCCATAACTACTACGGGTGATATCACTACAGACCACGTTCTACCTACAGCAAATGATACTTTTGATTTAGGTGCTGACGGCAATGTTTGGAGAAACGTTTACACTGGTGACTTACATTTAACTAATGAAGCTAAAAGTGAAGGTAACTCAGTTGATGGCACAAAAGGTAATTGGACTATCCAAGAGGGTGAAGAACATTTATTTATTCTTAATAATAAATCCGGTAAAAAATACAAGTTTAAACTAGAGGAAATTTAAACGCCATGGCTTTTGGGGTAACCGCCTATTCTGGAGCGGCCTTTTCAGCAGAAGATAACAACGTCATTGCTTATCCTCAAGGTATTGTCCTTACGGGATCAATGGGCGAAGAGTCTAATACTGGTGATGCCAATTTAAATGTTACAGGTATTCAAGCAACTTTTAGTATTGGTCAATCTGTTGCAGGTACCTCTGCATTAGTTAGTGCAGCAGGTTCTCAATTAACTACTGCTATAGGAGACGAAGTTATTAATATAGTTGCTCCTATTACAGGGCAAGAATTATCTATAAGTAATAAAGAGTTTACACAAGACACATTAACTGCTTTTGCTCAGGCACCTTTTGGAGCGTTAAGTCCAAGCACTTTTGAAGTAGCAATTGTAGATGTTTTCACAACAACAGGTGCGGGAACTCTTCCAAGTTTCTTATTACAAACTGCTGTAGGAAATTCGTCCGTATCTGCAGGCTCTCAAGTAAGTGTTACAGGATCTCAGTTAACACTTTCTACTAACGATGTATCTTTTCAAATAACCGGTAGTGTAGGTGTTACAGGATCTCAAGCAAATATCTCACTAGGAACATACTCTGTTGCTGCTGATGGTAACGTAAGTGTTGTGGTTACTGAACATGATATTACTTCATCAATTGGCTCAGTTACCACATCCATAGATGTTGGTGTGGCCGTTACAGGACAGCAATTATCAGCTTCTGCTGGCGCAGTTGCAACTACAGGTATTGCTAATGTAAGTGTTACAGGACAGCAATTATCTTTAAGCTTAGGAAATGAATCTGCCTTTACGGATTTCACTGCTGAGGTTACTGGTCAACAATTAACGATGTCTATGGGGGAAGAAAATTCTATAGGAAACGCTAATGTTTCATTAACAGGTATTCAACTAACAAGTTCAATTGGAGCAGCAGATGCAGTAAGTGTAGCTGAAGTTACAGGCATTCAAATGGCTACATCTATAGGTTCAGTTACTACAACAGCGAACGCTGACATAGATGTTACTGGAATACTATTACAATCAAGTGTTGGAAATCCAAATATAACAGCTTGGGCTGAAATAAATCCAGGGGTATCTAACGTTTGGACAGAAGTTGATTTAGCAGCTTAAAAAGGATATAATAAAAATATGGCATCAACATACACAGATCTTGGAATTGAACTAATGGTGACTGGCGAAAACGCTGGTACATGGGGAGATAAAACAAATACAAATTTAAGTCTTATTGAACAATTAACAGGTGGTGTTTTAAGTATATCAATTGCTGGTGGTGCGGGTAACCAAGACCTAAGTATTGCTAATGGTGCTACAACAGGTACTGCTCAACAAAGAGTTTTAGAATTTACAGGAACAATATCTGGAGCTAGAGTAATTAGATTTCCTCTTCTTACAGAAAATTTTTACATAATTAAAAATGGTACGTCTGGTGCACACACAGTACAATTAAAAGCTGTATCAGGTTCAGGTGCAACAGTTACTTTTGCAGCAGGTGATAAAGGATATAAAATTGTTTATCTTGATGGTGTAGCAACTAACACTGGTGTTTTTGATGTAACCTTCTCTAATTTTGGTGCTATCACAGCTACTGGCAATATTGTACCGGGAGCAAATGACACCTATGACTTAGGTGCTTCAGGGAATGTATGGAGAAACATATATACTGGGGATTTACACTTAAATAACGAACATAAAAAAGAAGGTAATATTGTTGACGGATCTAAGGGTAGCTGGACTTTACAAGAAGGTGCCGAAGATATATACTTAATCAATAATAAATCTAATGAAAAATTTAGATTAAAATTAGAAAAAATTTAAAGGAGATCTTATGGGTATTATTTCAAATGGAAATACAGTAATAGATAACGGTGATATTGAAGATAATGAAGTTGATACAGCACAGATTGCAGCAAGTGCAGTTGAAACAGCAAAAATAAATAATGACGCAGTAACAGCCGATAAATTAGCAAACACAGCAGTAACTGCAGGATCATACACAACAGCAAATATAACTGTAGATGCTCAAGGAAGATTAACTGCAGCGGCAACTGGAGCAGGTGGAGATGGTGCTTACGTTATGCACAAATCTGAGATCGGCCCTAATAGTGGTAACATAACTGCAAATCCAGCTGCAAATAATTTTTATGCCTACCTTTCTGGTGCCGCAGGCGGTGCTGGTGGATTTTCAACTCAGAATCCTGGAAGAGATGGTGGAGCAGGCGGTAGTGGTGGTTTAGGATTTTTCTCTGGCCCAACTTCTGGTGGAGCAACAATTGCATACTCTCTTGGAGCAGGCGGAAATAAAGGTAGCCCAAGTACTGGTGGTAGTGCTGGAAATGCTGGGGGAGCATCAACAGTAGGAAACTTTACTGCAAATGGTGGAGGAGGAGGAATAGCAGGTGGACCTGCTTTCCAACCAAACAGAGCAAACCAAGGTGCAGCGGGTACAGCTCCAGGTGGAATTTTATTACCTGAAAGAACAATATTTTCAGGAGCAGCCGGCTTAGGCCCTGGTGTAAACTTTTCTGGTGCTAACAACGGTGGTCCAACTACAACTCCTAGTGAGCAAGGTGGGGCTGGTGGAATATTTTACTTTGATGATGGGAACTCATAATGGCTTACGCAATTACATTAAATAATAATTTATTAAGAATCGCAGCAAACGAGACTGAAGAAAATGAGTTAACTGCTTTAAATACAAATCATTCAGTAGTAGATATTAGTGATTCTGATTTTATAAAATTTAAACAAAATATAGATCTGTTTACTATAGACGGAAGTACGGTTACATTTTCTGATAATCCAGAGCCTGGAGAGATTGCAAATGCAGATGAACTGTATACATATTTAAATGAGGTAAATACATCTATTAAAAACTTTATTAAAAATGCAAACGCTAATACTCAGAGTAAAACTTTATATACTCAGTTTGTAAACTATAGTAATTATTTAGATACTTTTGACACTTCAACTGTGACATACCCAATTATTAATTGGGAAAAATATTGTCAAGATAATGGAATTACTTATTTAAGTCTTTTACAACTTCCATAAATGTGTTAAACATTTTAGATGTTAGACAATCTAATTACTTTTTCAGCGAGTAAAGAATTTATAAGAAATAATCAAGATAATTTACCGATCCCTGCAAAAACTAATATACCAGAATGGTATAAAAAACTTACACATAGTTACGAAAATCAAACTGTAAAAGGTTGTATGCCTTTTTTAGATACACTAACAACAGGGTATCTTTTAAAAATAGCCACCGATTATAAAATAAAACACAATGTTGAAATTAATGGAGAGAAAAAAGCTGGTTTTGATTCAGCTCAACAAATGATGAATAGCCTTGCTGAAAGAATAAATATTAATTATCAAGGTAAACCAGAATTTCATGGTACCGACCAACTAGCTGGAAGTCCTTTAGTAAGTAAGAATAAAAATTTAGCTTTTCATAAGATTTTAAATCCATGGATAATAACAACACCACCTGGATACTCTACTCTCTTTGTTCCACCTTTAAATAATACAGATACTCGTTTTTCAATTATTGCTGGTATAGTTGATACAGATACTTTTAAAAATGAAGTAAATTTTCCAATTGTGATTAATGGGGATAAGTATGAAATATTGGATACTATTATTGAAAGAGGGACTCCTTATGTTCAATGCATACCTTTTAAAAGAGAGAACTGGATAATGAAAATTAAACCCAAAAGTGACAAAAAATATCTAGAAGATAGATTCTTTATGATCAAACACATAGTACATAACTATAAAAAAATATTTTGGAAGAAAAAATCATGGAAGTAGATTTTGATTTACATAAATATATTACAGTTTTTAATGATGTTATTCCAAAAAAAACTTTAGATTCTTTTAAAAAAATATGTAAGAGTTATGATAAATTTGAAGGGGCAACAATAATAGGTACTGACAAAGCTCTCCTTGATGAAGATGTAAGAAAAGTAGGTACTTGGGCCTTACGTAATATTAAGACAAATTCTTACACTGAAGTTTTATGGTGTAATTATTTAATAAAACATTTAAAAACTTGCATAGTTAATTATAACTATTTTCATAATCTCAATAGTGAATTTATTGTTGATGATATACAAGTTTTAAAATATGGAAAAGGAGGACATTACAAATTTCATACAGATCATAACCCAAGAATTCCAAGACAATATAGTTGTATATTTATGGTTAATGATAATTACGAGGGAGGAGATTTATGTTTTAAGTACCCTAACTCAGAAAAAATTACAACAATTGAAAAGAAAGAAAATAGAATGATAATATGGCCTAGCAATTATTTATACCCTCATTGTGTTATGCCTGTGACTAAAGGAGAAAGGTATTCGGTAGTAGCATGGGCATTATAGGAAAAGATTTTACTTATAAAAAAATAAAAAATTTTTTATCTGAGGATGAGGTAAAATTACTAAGTAATTATTGTGAAATTAGGCATAGAACAAATATTACAAATTTTGATCACTCAAAAGAAATGGGGATACCAGATTCTAAGTTTTATGGAGATCTGGTTATGGAGTCTTTGATGCTTAAACAATTGCCACTTATGGAAAAAGAAACTGGTACAGAACTGTTACCAACTTATGCTTTTTGGAGATGCTATACGAAATTTTCTTCTTTATCAAATCACGTAGATAGACGTTCTTGTGAAATTAGTGTGACGTTAAATATTAATAGTGATAACACACCATGGCCAATATATATAAATGGAGAACCAATACATCTAGATAAAGGTGAAGCAGTAATATATCTTGGACGACAGCTGCCACATTACCGAGAAGAGTTTCAAGGAGACTTTTGTATACAAGCTTTCTTGCATTATGTAAATAAAAATGGTAAGAATGCAGATCGTTATTTAGACACAAGACCTTTTTGGGGTATGTCAGAGGATACCGCAAAAAGCATTGAATAGGAAAATTTATGAAAATTAATCAATTAAATGATAAATATGGTTCAGGAGAAATAGTATTTACTGACGAAGAGATTGAAATAATTAAGGAAAAGAAAAAAATATTATTACCCTCTGAATCTTTGAAACATTGTACTAATACGTTTGTTTCATTAGCAATAGAATGTAACAAAAAATTTGATAGTAAAACTTCTAAACTTACTAGTGAAATAGGTCAAAATATAGAAACTAAGTAGCGAATATTCTAAACGTAAAAATTGTGGTATAATTTAACATGCCTTTAAATTTAATTACTATAAAACCGGGGTTTAACAAGCAAATTACAGATACTGCTGCTGAAGGGCAATATGTAGACGGAGATTTTATAAGATTTCGTTATGGCTTCCCTGAAAAAATAGGAGGATGGTCTTCTATTACTTCAGATACCTTAGCCGGTGCCGTAAGAGCACAACACCAATGGGCAGATTTAGACGGAAATAGATATGTAGCACTTGGGTCTCAAAGAGGATTATATCTTTATTATGGAGGAGCTTTTTATGATATTACTCCATTAGAGACAGCGCAAACTGGAGGAACGTTTACTACAGCTAACACCTCGCCAACGGTCACCGTAAACCTAACAGGGCATAATATGATTGCCGGAGACTACTTTACTTTTACAAGTGTAACCCCACCAGTTGGTGCAGGGTACACCGCGGCTAATTTTACTGATCAAACTTTTGAAGTAACCAGTGCAACAATTAATACATTTACAATAACTATGGCAACTAATGCTGGAACTACTGTTGCAGCGTCAGGTGCATGTACTATAAACAGATATGTGAAAGTAGGACCTATCGGACAAACATTTGGCTTTGGGTTTGGTACAGCATCTTACGGAGGAGCATCTGGACTTACTACAACTTTAAACGGATTATTACAAGACAACACCGCAGGTACTGGAGGTTCGGGAACTTCTATTACACTTACTTCTACCGCAGGTTTTCCTACAACGGGAGTAATTAAAGTTGGAGCAGAATTTATTTCCTATACAGGTATTTCAACTAATGATCTTACAGGAATTACAAGAGCAGTGGCTGGAACACGATCAGCTCATGCTACTTTAGCGGGAGTAGAATATTTTACAGGATGGGGTTCAGCTTCATTATCTTCTACTATTAGATTACAACCTGCTGATTGGGCTTTAGATAATTTTGGACAAATATTAACAGCTACTATATTAAACGGAAGAACTTTTACATGGCAACCTATAAGCAATAACAATAATGCTTTATCTCTTCGAGCAACTATTATGTCAGGAGCTCCTACTAGAACTATTACTTCAACAGTATCTGATACAGATAGACATTTTATACATTTAGGGACAGAAGCAACAATTGGAGATACTGCAAGTTTTGACCCAATGTTAATAAGATTTTCTGATCAAGAAGACTTTAGTGATTATCAACCAACTTCTGTTAACACAGCGGGTACCTTTAGAATAGATGATGGAACAAATATTGTAGGTGCAATAAGAGCAAAAGATTATATTTTAGTTTTAACGGATACTGCTGCTTATACTATGCAATATGTTGGAACACCTTTTACTTTTAGTATTAGAAAGGTGGGGTCTAATTGCGGTTTAATGAGTCCTCATAGTATTGTTTTTGTAGACGGTGTTGTTTATTGGATGGATGATTCAGGTTCTTTTAACGCTTACAACGGAACGGTTGTTAAAATACCTTGTTCAGTAGAAGATTTTGTATTTAATACAACTAATCCAGGAGACTTAGGGTTTAATTATGATGCTGGAAGATTAGTATACGCTAGTCATAATTCTTTATTTAATGAAATTAATTGGTTCTATCCCTCAAGTACATCTGCTGAAATAGATAGATGTGTTACATACAATTACTTAGAAAAAGTTTGGTACACAAGTTCTTTAGCTAGAACATCTTTTTACGATGCTCATTTATTTGATAAACCTTATGCAACTTCTTTTTATGATGCAGGAGTTCCTACTTTTCCTGTTATACAGGGAGTGACAAATACCTCTGGTTCTGCTACATTTTGGACACATGAAACTGGAGTAGATCAATTAGAAAATGGAGTAACTACAACAATTTCATCTTTTATCGAAACTGGAGATTTTATGATACATGCAGAAGGTGATGGAGAATTTTTTACAAAAGTTAGAAGATTTATTCCTGATTTCCAAAGATTAAATGGAACTGCTACAGTTACTATTTTATTAAAAGATTACCCATCAGATACAGCTGTTAGTTCTTCTTTGGGGCCTTTCTCGGTAACTTCAAGCACTCAAAAGATAGATACTAGAGCTAGGGGGAGAGCAGCTAGTTTAAAAATACAGAATATATCTAGCGGAGAGTCCTGGAGATATGGAACTTTTAGAGCAGATGTACAACCCGATGGCAAAAGATAATGGCTAAAATAACTAATTTTATTCCAGAACCTACTCCAGATTATGATCCACAAAATCAACAACAACTTCTTCAATCATTAGAGACAATGAAGAATCAATTAAATAGTTCTTTTCAAGAAGATTTAAAACAAGAAGTAGAGAGGTTCGCTTGGTTTAATGGCTAATATATATACAAATGCAAAAGTAGATTTAACTACAACAAATGCTACAACTTTATATACAACACCTAGTAATTCTAGAGCAATTGTAAAATCTTTATTAATATCAAATGATGCTGGAAGTGCAGCAACAATAACTGTAACATTGACTAATGTAGCAAGTGCTGTATTTAGTTTATTTAATGTTAAGTCAATAGCTTCTAATACTACTGAACAATTATTAACAGAACCTTTGATATTATTAGAAAATGAGATATTAAAAGTTACCGCATCGGATGCTAATGAATTACATGCTGTGGCATCATTATTAGAAATAAATAGAGAAGATATATAGTGGCTAAAAAACTGTTGGGTTTAAGGCTATGTGAGCATGACAGTAACTTCTCTCTATACGATGGAGAAAAAGTTAGTTATCTTAAAACCGAAAGATTATACAAACAAAAACATCACGCATATAATAACTTATTTGAATGGCAAACAGATTTAGAAAAAAAATTTAATATTAAGTCTAGTGAAATAGATGAGATAGCTATTGTTGTAGACCCTTGGATTTATAATTTACCTTTAGATAACGAAGAATTTTATCCAGCTACCGATTTCAAACACCTACCTATAGAAAGTAAAGTTTGTAGAATAAACCACCATCTTGGCCATGCTTTAAGTTGTTGGCCATTATATAAAACAAGACCAAAATACGAAATTATAATTGATGGTTTTGGGGATGCTAATAACACATGGACTGTTATTATAAATGACAAAATACATAAAAGAGGCTACACAGACAAAAATGGATCTTTAGGATTAGCTATGGCTAATGTAGGTAAAACTTTTAAAATAAATTCACAACAAGTTTATGATATTGCAGGAAAGTTAATGGGTCTTCAATCTTATGGAAATATTTTACCGGAATTTAAAAAGTTTTTAAATTACGATATCTATTCTATAGATAAATTATTTAATTTTAATAACTACATTGAGCATAAAGAAAATCTATTGTTAGCAGAAATGCAACCTTTAGATTGGATAAGAACAGTCCACGATAAAGTATCAGATATATTAATTAATTTTTTTGAAGAAGTAACCAATAAAGATTATGATGCCTATATATCTTACTCAGGTGGTGTTGCTCAGAATGTTATATGGAATACTGCTCTTAAAAATAAATTTAAAAATTTAATTATACCTCCCCATTGTAATGATGAGGGTCTTTCATTAGGAGCCTTAGAGTATTTAAGAGTTAAAAATAATTTACCAAAATTTAAATTAAATAATTTTCCATACGTTCAATCTGACGAAGAACCTTTAACTAAGCCAGATGAAAAAACTTTTAAAGAGACTGCGGAATATTTAAAACAAGGGTGTATCGTTGCTTGGTATCAAGGTAACGGAGAAATAGGTCCTAGGGCTTTAGGAAATAGGTCTTTACTATTTAATCCTTTAATAAAAAATGGAACAAATATAATTAACCAAATTAAAAAAAGAGAAACTTATAGACCTTTTGGTGCATCAATATTAAAAGAACATGTTAAAGAATATTTTAATACTGATATTGAAAACCCTTTTATGCTTTATGTAGGTAGTGTTAATAATGAAAATTTAAAAAGTATAACCCATATAGATGGAACATGTAGATATCAAAGTGTAGATAAAGCAAATAAAGTATACTATAATTTAATTAATGAATTTTACAAAAAAACGGGATGCCCTATTGTGTTGAACACAAGTTTTAATATTAACGGAAAACCAATAATGTCTGATATTAAAGACGCTAAAAAATTTTTCAATGATTCTAATATCGATATATTAGTAATTGGCAATAAAATCTTTAAAAAATAATGGCTAAAAAATTTAAAGAACACCATGAACGAGATAAACCTAAGAAAAGAGGTTCTAGAAAACACAAGAAATCTCTCAATAAGGATGAGAAAAGACAGAAACGTCTTAAGCGCTACAAGGGGCAAGGAAAAGGCTAGACAGAATTAATTTTTAATAGTATAAAAAACTATGACTGATTTAACAAAAATACCAGCTACAGCAAAAGAAATTATTAAACACAAAAGAACAGGCAAAGTATATGCTAGTAAAACTGATTTTGATAACGATGTTGCTGATGCCAATACTGATACTACTGTGGATGACTTTAGACAAGACCTTGAAATTAAAGTTACTAAAGTTTCTATGGGTGCACTGACTAAAAAATAATGAAACCACGCGGTGCTACCGAGCTACAGATGGAGATGCTCGAGAAGCATGTTTCAAAAGAATTATTAGATCAAGTACAAATTTGCACATCTATTCCAGGTAAAGTCCCCCTAGATCCAAACAAATTAAACATCCTTTGGCAAAAAAATTCTTGGGATCAACCTAATCTTCAAGAGTTTTTTAATAACAAAGAAAGACACAAAGAATATGATTGGTATGTGTTTAATAGTCATTGGAATTATGAAAAATTTAGAATGGTATTCGACATACCGACAGAAAGATCATTAGTAATTAAAAATGGTATAGAATATTTTCCAATTAGAAAAATTTATAAAAGAGGAACTCCTATTAAATTAATACATCACTGCACTCCTTGGAGAGGTTTAAATGTTTTATTGCGTGCAATGCAGGAAGTTGAAAATCCCAACATAATCTTAGATGTGTACAGTTCTTGTAAAGTATACGGATCTGAGTTTTCAGATAATTCAGAAAAAGATTTTGAAGGGTTATACGAACAAGCTAAGAAATTACCTAACGTTAATTATATTGGTTATAAACCACATGAATACATAAAAGAAATGATGCCTAATTACGATATGTTTGTATATCCAAGTATATTTGAAGAAACTTCTTGTGCATCAGCTTTAGAAGCTTTAGCCTCTGGAGTACATGTCATCACAAATAATTTTGGAGCTTTGTATGAAACTTGTGCAGAGTGGCCTGTGTATATTAATTACTCAAAAAATTATGAACAAATGGCTAAAGATACAGGAGCAGCAATTGATGTTGCAGCATCTTATTTGCACGAAGGTTTTATGCAAGAACATTTGGAGGAGCAACAAAAGTTTTATAAAAGATTTTATAACTGGGAAAAAAAGGGTATGGAGTGGACAAACTTTTTGAAAGGAGCACTAGATGAAAGAAATAGTAAATGAAGATACTTATCAAACTCTTAAAGAAATAGAGGTAACACCATACGAAAAAGCCACTCTTCCTATGTGGAAACCGGACACCGGACAAAAAGATAATAAAAAAATAATTAAATCACCTTATAATATAATGATTTGCACACCTTGTCATAGTGACGTTACTATGCATTACACACAAGCATTACTGGAACTACAACAATTATGTATAAAAAATGGAATAAAAATTACATTTACTTTACTAAAATCTTCTTTAGTTACTCAAGGAAGAAACTTATGTGTTTCCGCTTTTTTAGAATCTAGCTGCACGCATATGTTATTCGTAGATTCAGACATATATTTTAGAGCAGAATCTATTTTAAAAATGTTAGATTTAAATAAAGAATTAATATCTATTCCATACCCTCTTAAAACAATGATGTGGGATAAACTTTATAAAAAATTTAATGATGGTGAAGTTAAAAGTGCTGGAGACATCCATAGATTTTTAAATACTTACCCAATGAAAGTAGCAGACGGTAATAATATAACTTTAGATAACGGTGTTATGGAAGTTACACATTGTCCTACAGGATGTATGTTAATTAACAGAAGTGTTTTTGACAAAATGATAGAGAAGTATCCAGATAAAAACATAGTCCAAAAGACAGTAATAAACGGTGAATATGTAGATAGACCTAATTTATGGAACTTTTTTGATTGTATACATGATCCCGAAACTAAGACTTATCTGGGTGAAGATTTTTCTTTTTGTAAGCTTTGGAAAGATATTGGAGGTACTTGTTATGTTTATGTTAACGACCCAATTATCCATGTCGGGGAACATCAGTACGAAGGTTGTTTTAGAGATGAGTTGAAACTAGCTGACTAAGGTGGTATTATTCAGGCTTAAGATCTTAAAAGGAGAATTTAATTAATGCCCATTCAATATTTACCCTATGCACTAGCCGCTTACGGTGGTTATAAAGGATACAGATCAAGTAAAGACGCGGGTGGTTCAGGAATCCAAAGATTACTTGGAGGTGCTACAGGAGCAGCTTTAGGTTATTATGGTGGTCAAGCAGGTTTAAAAGGACTTGCACCAGAATCTTTTGCAGCATTTTCTAAAACAGCGCCAACTTTTTTACCCCAACTATCAGCAGCGAATAGTAGTACTATTTTTAAACAAGCAACTCAAAAAGAAAGTGAAGAAGAAGTAAAAAGAAATATGTTTCAAAAACTATTACAAAGAAAAAGAATGGTTAATGGTGAATTTACAGGAGAGTTTGAATTTGATCCTACAAAAGCAGGAATTGCAGCAGGTGGTTTAGCTTACATGTCTGGAGCATTTGAACAACAACCTATAGATCAATTTCAACCAACCTATAATTTAGCTTACGCTGATTATGCTGCAAATCAACCAGGTTACTCTTATATTGACCCAGCTACAGGACAAGAAAAAAAATATGAAAAAGTTTATATACCAGAAGCAAATAGACCAGATGATGTAGAAAGAATGGGTCCTTATGAAATTTCTAGAACAAGATTAAAAACAGGCGGCTTAGCTGAAATTAAAAAATTTAATGAAGGTGGTATTAACTATCTTCCCTCAAAAGTTTCTCATAATGAAAACGATGCAAACAATTATGTTAGAGCATCAGGTTATGTTGAAGATGGAGCAGGTGTAGGAGACAAAGACGAAGATACTATGTTAGCACAATTAGCTGATGGAGAATTTGTAACACGTGCAGATGGGGTATTAGGTGCTGGAATTATAGCTGGAGCAAATCCAAAGAGTATGAAAGATATGAGAGAAAAAGGTGCTCAATATTTTTACGACCAACAAAAGAAATATAAAAGAGTGTTTGATTTAATTAAGGATAATAATGAAACAAACAAAGAAAAAAATTAAACCATTAGTAAACGTCCTATCTATTCAACCAAAAGATGTTGAAAGGTTTTGGCCATTATCAGAATTTATGATTAAAGAAGCTTTAAAATACTCAGGAGAATATGCAGATCCAAAACATATATATGATCTTTTAAAAAAAGATATGATGCAGTGTTTTATTATGTTTGGCTCAGATGAATTAGAAGAAAACAAAGTATTTGGTGTTGGGGTTACAAGAATATCAGAAATGCCAAATTTTAATCAATTAGAGATTGTTATCTGTACAGGAAAAAGAAGGGACTTATGGGAAGATCAATTTGTTGATACAATAACAAAGTTTGCACAAGGTAACGATTGTAAACGTTTATGTCTTTGGGCTAGACCAGGCTGGGAAAAAGTTTCCAAGAAATGGGGATGGCAAAAGAAGCATGTACAACTAGAGAAATGGATAAGTAAATGAGTTTTATAGGCGGATTATTTGGAGGAGGAGGAGGACAACCACAATCTACTCCTTCATCACAAACACAGTTTGTTAGAGAGGCACCAGGAATAGAAGAACGAAAACTGGAGATGATGGATATTGCTAGACAAGTAGCGCAAAACCCAATTAATCTACCAGATTACCAAGTAGCAGGATTAGGTGCTTTAGAAAGACAAGGAATTACTGCAGCGGGCCAAACAGGTGTAGGAAGTGGTGCAGTTGGTCAAGGTATAGCAGGAGTACAAGGAGCAATGACTCCAGTAGGTTCTCAACAAATATCTCAATATTTAAATCCTTATCAATCTTATGTAACAAACGAAATTGGAAGACAAGGACAAATGATGCAAAACCAATTGGGCGCTCAAGCAATAGGATCTGGAGCTTTTGGTGGAGGTAGAGAAGGTGTTCAGCAAGCAGAATTACAGGGAAGAACTTTATCAGCGATGGGCCAAGCACAAGCTCAAGGATTTAACACAGCATTAAGTGCTGCACAAAATCAACAAAGAGTTGGTTTACAAGGTGGACAATTATTAGGAGTCCTTGGTGGACAACAACAGGACATGGCTCAATCAGATGTACAGCAAATGATGGCCGCTGGAGGTTTGGAAAGACAACTAGCTCAACAAGCTTTAGATTCTAAGAGACAATCAACTTTAGCACAACAATACGAACCTTACCAAAGAGCAGAATTCTTAAAAAATATATATGCTGCAGGACCAACATCGCAATCTTCAATTACAATGGGAACTGCACCGGGGGCAGCACCACTAGCACAATCAATAGGGACAGGTCTAGGAGCTTTTCAAGCATTCTCAGGAACAGGGCAGGTTTAAATGAATAAAGTTTTATTAAGACCTTTATTTAGAGAGGTATACTTAAAAAAAACTGAAAAAAAATTACCCATTAAAAAATTTAACGTGGGGGGTTTCTCTAAAGTAGAAAAAAGAAATTTACTTCTTACTCCTATTACTTCCGCATTACTACAAGCTAGAACAATGCCTGGTGAAAGTCAGCTAGGTTCTGTATTTAGAAATATTGGTAAAGGTATGGAAACATTACCTCAAACACAATTAGCTATTAAACAAATAGACTTACAAGAAAAAGCTAGAGAAGAAGCAAAAGAAGAAAAACTAAAAGATAGAAAATTTTCATCTTCTAAAAAAGTATTAGATCAAGACACTGGTAATATAATTTTCCGAGATGAAGAAAGTATTCAAACTGTATACTCAACAAAAAACCCATCAGAGTTGAGATTTGTTCCAGTTCCTGATGCTGAAAAGGCAGGTAAACCTGTAAAAGTTTTTGATACAGAAACACAAAGTGTAGCTTATGCTCCACAAGGAGATATTTTAACTGCTATGAATACTAATGGAGAATTAAGATATTTACCTGTGGGTAAAGAAGAGTCTTTAGTTAGAGCTTACCCTATTATAGATGGTGTTCAACAGAGTGAATCTAGGTTTGTAACAAAATCAGAAATTTTAGACAACCCTGAGGGATATGTTCCTGTCGAGGGTAATCTAGAAATGATGATGAAAATAAAAGACATTGACAGAACGAAAAAACAAAAATCTGATTCTGAAAATGCGTTATTAGCAGCTAGAGACGTTGGAGAAATTATTACTAGAATTGAAAAAGATATTGTTAAACAAGGTGCCTTTACTGGTAATGCAGCAGATACAGTATTAGCTATATCAGGTATGACAGGTTTCATTGATTCTTTTGTAAGTAGAAATAAACAAAAAGAAGGTAAATTATTTAACCAACAATATCAAGATACAGAGGATGCAATATTACAATTAACAAATGAAGATAGTCCTAATTTTAATTCTAAAATAACTGCTTACTTAAACGCACCCGAAACACAAGCAGCAAAAACATCTATCATTAATTTAGCTTACGCAATCGCTAAAGCTAGAGAGCCTGGTGGAAGATTTAGTGTACCTGATATTGAATTAGCTTTACAATCTATTGGAGAGAGTTCTAATAAACAAACTTTCTTAGCTGGTTTAAGAAGAATAGGATTAGAGATAACAGGTAGGGCGCTAACTGATTATGAAACTGTATTTAATGTAACAAGAGATGAGATACCTAAGGGGTATAATAAAGTAATAGATCAATATAGTTATTTCCAAGGGGTTCAATTTACTGAGACCGATAAAAATTCTATTGATCCTAAAAATTTATTTGGAGCAAACTAATGGCACTTTTATCAGTAGCAAATGTTGATGAATATAGAAAAGAATATGCAGAAGCATTAGCTGCACAAGAAGAAAAATTAGGAGCGCCCATCAGTGATGAATTAATTACACAAAAAGTATATGGTGTTGTATCTCAAAAAGCAGATGTAGATTATTATTCTTTTTATAAAGCTTTTAACCCAAACGGAAAATTTTCTAACATAGATTCTTTTAGGG
>Ga0209535_1000971_pt1 | contig 19779 bp, 21 predicted proteins | sample LinPmetageLP28_FD_184041 | JGI IMG/M metagenome (GOLD analysis project Ga0209535, IMG submission 184041) | Marine viral communities from the Pacific Ocean - LP-28 (SPAdes) (version 2) | ecosystem: Environmental > Aquatic > Marine > Oceanic | place: Pacific Ocean | collected 2009-08-22
AATCCATTAAAAAGAAAAAATCATGAGTTTAATATCTGTTTGTTGTGGAGCCACACCTTATTTAGGAAATACCGATTATGGTAGATGTAGTGATTGCAAAGAGAATTGTGAGTTTGAGATTGATCAAGAACTTGAAGATTGTGATGCTTGTTATGGGCAAGGATATGTTCATAGTAACGATGAAGAAGGGAACGATCAAATCCAAAAATGCGATGAATGTGAGGAGTTTGAATCCGACCAAGATGCAAGGGAATATTATAGAGACATGGGATTCCCAGAATTTTCTTACGAAGAAGAAGTATTCAGAAGGGAGGGGGGTAAAGAATGAGACATATTATAGCAATGTTAGATAACATCTATTTTGAAGTGCAAGAGTATGCGTTAGAATCTGAGGATAAAGAAAAAGTTTTAGAAAAAATAAATGAAGTTCAAAATCAAGTAGAAAATTTGTATGAAAAATAAAAAAAGACAATACCGGAGTAATCAAGGAAGAAGCCCTGAAAAAGAATCAAGAACTTTTAAAGCCATAGATTTTGCTTTAAAACTATTTATAGCTTCTTTAATTTTAACATCAATAATTTATATACTTGGACAATTATGAATTACAGAAAAGATAACATAGAATTAATAGGAAAAGTCCTGGAGCTTGAAGGAGAAATTAAAGAACTAAAAAAAGTTTTAGTAATTTGTGCAAGTGAAAGAGATTTTTATAAAACAAAATTTTCTCAATGTAATGAGTGGGGAGGAGTAGAGGATTACATGGTAAATTCATTAGGAATTAATAATAAAATAAAGTAAATTTACTTTCTATGTATATTATTGATCCAGAATTAGAAGAACTTTATGAAACACAATTTTTGTTTGTTTAGATAGTAAGAAATAGGAGGCGAAAGCCACACTAACTTGCCCTCCTCCCCTCCATGTGAAAACATGGGGGTTTTGGTGGTAAAAAATTAAATTAAATTAAATTATGAAAGTAAAAATCACACAGAGAAGTGTTTATCACAAAATTGCACAAATTGAAATAGATGTTTCAGTACCTAAAGATGCTGAATTTGATGAAATTCAAGAATGGATTATAGATAATGAAGACACATGGATAGACAAAATTGATCATGAATTAAACGAACAAGAATTTGTTTTCGGTAATGGAATGGATGATGGTAATTGGACAGATAGACATGAGGATTCTGAATGGAGAATTGACGCAGTAAGAGAAACAGTGTTAGGTAAAATGCCTACTGGAGGACATTTATAAATAAATAATATGAAAGAAAAAATATTTGACTACTATGCTATATCAATAGCAAATCAATTCAACATTACTTTAGAGGAGATGTTCACGCAAACTAAAGCCAGTCATATAGTAGATGCCAGGCAGTTATTGTATTGGCTATGTATTGAGCGACCAATAAAAAAGAGTTACATTAAAACTTATTTAAAAGAAAATGGATATGAAGTTTCTCATTCTACTTTAGTTTATGGTTATAGACAGGCTAAAAAACTTATTGAATCAGATCCAGACTTTAAATCTATGGTAACAACAATCCAGGAGAATGATAATTGAAGAATTATATTACATTTTTGAAGAAGCTCTAAAGGATAGAAAAGCTATTGAAACTCAAACTAAAAAAGTTCATTCTGTAATTGCAAACGGAGTTAAAATTCAAAAGTTTTCTGATAGAATAGAAATACTAAACATGGGGAAAGGTGGCGATTATTTCCAAGAATGCACACTTGAGGAGTATGATTTCTTTTATGATGAGGGATGGGAAGTTGGATGTTATAAAGTTAAGATTAACAACTGTTTACATAAACTTAAAATAATAGAAGAAAATATTAAAACTGAGGTAAACACCAGGAAGAACGATAAGCATATTCAAAATTTAAAAAATAGAAGAGAAAAAATTCTTCAGAAATATACTATAAATAAAAATAAATTAAATCAAATCAAATCAAATTAAATGAAAGACAAAGTTAAATTATTTAAAGCTATTGCTGATTTTCAGCAAGAAGCTCCAGTATTGCTAAGAGATACTGATGGATATGGTTACAAGTACGTTACTTTTGACCATATCGTTGCACAAATTAAACCTTTATTAAAAAAATTTAATCTTGGGTTTAGTCAAATAGTTGAGGGTAGAGGTCTGACTACTATTATATTTCACACAGAGAGTGGAGATAGCATAGAGGGAACTGCTGAAATTCCAGATATAGATATGAAAAGCATGAACAAATATCAATCTTTTGGTGCCGGAATAACTTATTTCAGAAGATATGCGTTAACCTCTATGTTAGGCTTATTATCTGATAAAGATGTAGATGCTGATATTTATAGAAAAAATGAAAAGCAAGAAGTTTTAAATCCTGTTGCAGAAAATGTTGTTTTAAAATATTCAGCAGAAAAAGGTAGTAATTGGACTAAAGTTATGGGTTTCATTAGTGCAAACAAAACTAAAGGTCTTCCTTTTATTATTGAAAGATTAAGCACTAAATATGACATGAAAGCTTATGATAGTGATAACAAAGAAGTAAGTCTGAAAACTGTAATAACTAAAAAACTACATAATGTTTAGCCTGGAAGAGCCAATTAATAAAGTAATAGATAAACTTAAAGATGATAAAAATTACTATGGCGATTACGGAAAGCAGTATCTTTCTAATTCTAATATTAGATCATTAATAAATTCTCCAAATGAATTTAAAAAACCTACAAAACCTGCGAAAGAATTGATTATGGGATCGTATTTCCATACTGCAATGCTTGAGCCTAATAAATTAAGTGAATATAAAATTATTGAATCTTCCACAAGATCAACTAAAGTTTTTAAGGATTATATAAAAGAAAATAACCTTGATGCTTATGATGTTCTTTTAACTAAAGAAACTGAACAAATTATGACTTGGGTAGATAAAATGAGTTCAAATATTGAAATGTATGAATATATTTATGATTCAAATAATAAATTTGAAGTTCCAGGAGTTGCACAAATAATGGGTAATTGGTGGAAAGGAAAAGCTGATATAATTACTGAGGATTATGTTATAGATTTAAAAACTACAACTAAAATACATGATTTTAAATGGAAATGTAATAATTTTTATTACAATAGCCAGGCTTATTTATATCAAAGAATTTTCGGTAAAAAAATGATTTTTTTTATTATCGACAAGGACACTCTTCAATTAAAAATTAGCGATTGTTCGCCGGAGTTTATAGAAAGAGGTAAAGAAAACGTAGAAAAAGCAACAAATGAATACAATAAGTTTTATGGTGCGAAAGCAACTCAGAATCCTGAAAATTTTATTCTTAAAGAGACTTTGTAATGTTTTTAAAATAGAAAACACTACAAATAAAGAGGTTATATGGGAGAATGTTCCAAGCTCCTGTAAATCTCAAAAAGAAAGAGAATTAATTCTCTTTGATTTAATTAACCGATTGGAGCATAAAATTAAAATTATAAAATAATGGCAGAAAAGTATGTACACCCAAATGGTAGCGGATCTTTATTTAAGAATAGCTACAAGGAAAAAGAAAATCAGCCTGATTACAAAGGGACAATTACGTTACCAGATGGATCAGAAAAAGAATTAGCTGGTTGGAAAGGAACAACTCAATCAGGAGATGTTAAACTTTCAATTAAAATTAGTGACAAGTATATCAAACCTGAATCAAATGATTCTCCACAGAACAAATCATCTGAAGATATATTTTAACTAACCCTAAAAAAGAAAGAGGGAAAGTTCAAGACTGCACTTACATCCCTCTTTTTTTTTATTCAATTTTAATCTAACATGCAAATAACAATATTTAAAGATATTAAGGAAACTTCTCAGCCTTTTTACAGAAATGTAGAAATAATAATTAAAAGAATTAGAGATGGTTCTTCAAAAAATTTAGTAAAAAAAATAAGAGCAGAAAAAAATAAAGAAAATAGGAATATATTAAAACAAAAACTTCCGGCTGTATGTTTCAGTGGAACTTTTAACAAAAGGGCTGATAGTTCTTTACAAGAACATAGCGGTCTAATTTGCTTAGATTTTGATGGCTATCCATCTAACAAAATTATGTTAATGGAAAAAGAAAAATTGAGCAAAGATAAATACATATACAGTGTTTTTATTTCTCCAAGCGGAAAAGGATTAAAAGCATTAGTTAAAATACCTAAAGAACCAGATAATCATAAAAATTATTTTAATAGCCTGGAAGTATATTTTAATTCAGAATATTTTGACAAGACCTCTAAAAATATATCAAGAGTTTGTTATGAATCATACGATCCTTTAATTCATGTTAATAAAACATCAAACACTTGGGATAAAATCTATGAGGAGCAGTATACTGAGGTGGAAAAGAACTTAGACCTCCCTACTATACCAATTACAGATGAAAATAAAATTGTAGATATACTAACCAAATGGTGGCAAAAAAAATACCCTATGGTTGAGGGGCAAAGAAATCATAATGCTTATGTGTTGGCATCAGCATTTAATGATTTTGGTGTTTCTAAAACTTTAGCAGAGTATGTTTTAAATAGCTATTCTACTAAAGATTTTAATAAAACAGAAATAAAAAGAACTATTGCTTCTGCTTATCAGCAAGTCCACAACTTTGGGACTAAATACTATGAAGACCAAGAGCAAGTAGACAAAATAAAAGCTCAACTAAAAAGAGGAGTTCCAAAAAAAGAAATCCGATCTGAATTAGAAGATTCTAAAATTGAGATCGGAATAATTGATAATGTTATTAATAGAATCGAAGAAGAACAATCTAACTCAAAGTTTTGGACTCAATCAGATAAGGGTGTAATTAAAATAGTACACATCTTGTTTAAGGGGTTTTTAGAAGAACATGGTTTTTATAAATTTAATCCACAGGGTAGTAAAAATTATGTGTTTGTAAAAGTAACAAACAATCTTATTGACCACACAAGTGAAAAAGAAATAAAAGATTTTATATTAAACCACTTAATTCAATTAAACGAATACCAGGCTTACAATTATTTTGCTGAATGTACTCGGTATTTCAGGGAAGAGTTCTTAACTCTTTTAGCATCAATAGATGTTTATTTTATTGAAGACACAAAAAACACAGCTTATTTGTATTTTAATAACTCAGCTGTAAAAATTACACATGACAATATAACCTCTATTGATTATTTAGATTTAGGAGGTTATGTATGGAAAGACCATGTTATAGATAGACCTTACATTAGTTGTGAATCAACTGATTGTGATTATAAAACCTTTATAGAGAATATTTGTGGCAAAGACAAAAGTAGAACAAACTCTATGAAATCTACTATTGGCTACTTGCTTCATGCCTGGAAAAATTTATCTTATTGTCCGGCTACAATATTAAATGATGAAGTTATTTCAGACAATCCAGAAGGAGGAACAGGTAAGGGTTTATTTATGAATGCTTTAGGACACATGAAAAAATTAGTAGTTATTGATGGCAAGTCTTTTAATTTTGAAAAAAGTTTTGCTTATCAACTTGTAAGCGCAGACACACAGATACTTTGTTTTGATGATGTTAGTAAACATTTCAATTTTGAAAGATTATTTTCTGTTGTAACAGAGGGTTTGACTTTGGAAAAGAAAAACAAAGATGCTATAAAAATTCCTTTCGCTAAATCTCCAAAAGTTTGTATTACAACCAACTATGCAATTAAAGGTAAGGGAAGTTCATTCGAAAGAAGGAAATGGGAGCTTGAATTAGCTCAACATTACACTAAAGAATTTACACCATTAAGAGAGTTTGGAAAATTAATGTTCGGTGAGTGGAATGAAGAAGAGTGGTGTTCTTTTGACAACTACATGATAGAATGCTTGCAAATATATTTAGCACATGGATTATTAAAAAGTGAGTTTGTTAACTTAAAAATTAGAAGATTGTCTGCTGAGTCATGTCATGAATTTATTGAATGGTGTGGGCTTGTAAAAGGTATGCCTTTTAATGACAAATTAGAAGTAAACAGAAGGATTTATAAACAAGAATTGTATATAGATTTTATAGAAGACAACCCTGATTTTGCGCCAAAAGCAAAAATGACAGTATCCAGGACAAGATTTTATAAGTGGCTTGTAGCATACAATCAATTTAAATATGAATGCGATCCTGAAGAGGGTAAGGATGGGCCTGGAAGATGGATTAGATTTAGAAACAAACATGAACTAGAAAAAAACTTAGAAATAGAATTTTAATTATGGAATTAAGAGATTATCAAAAAGAGATTGTTAGATTAGGTGTAAATGTTTTAAAAGAACATTATTTTGTTTATCTTGCTATGGAAGTTAGGACTGGCAAGACACTTACCAGTTTGAGTATTTGTAAGACTCTTGCTGTTTCTAACGTTTTATTTATTACAAAGAAGAAAGCTATATCCAGTATTCAAGATGATTACGACTTACTCAATCCTGATTTTTCTATTACTATTATTAATTACGAGTCTCTTCATAAGATAGCTCCTACGCCTTATTGTGTTATAATTTGTGATGAAGCTCATGGTATGGGGGCATATCCAAAACCAAGTAAAAGAGCAAAAGATGTTAGTTTTCTAATCCAAACAAACGATTCGTATGTGATATTATTATCCGGAACACCTACTCCAGAATCTTACTCTCAAATGTATCATCAAGTTTATGCCATACCAGACAACCCGTTTAAACAGTATAAAAGTTTCTATAAATTTTCACATCAGTACGTTAATATAACACAGAAAAAAATAGGGCCAACAAGTATAAATGATTATAGTGATGGTAAAGACTCTATTCTTCATGAAATGAAACCATACATGATTTCTTTTACACAAAAAGAAGCAGGATTTAAAACAAAAGTAACTGAAGAGGTTTTAATTGTTTCTGTTGCTCAACAAACTCACAATATGATTGTTAGGTTGAAAAAAGAAAGAATATTAGAGGGAGAAAACGAGGTGGTGTTAGCTGACACAGCTGTAAAGCTTATGTCTAAAGTGCATCAACTGTATTCTGGAACTGTAAAATTTGAAAGTGGAAACTCCGATGTAACCGACTACAGTAAAGCAGAGTTTATAAAAGCATTCTTTGAGGGTAAAAAAATTGCAATATTTTATAAATTTAAAAAAGAACTTGATGCTATTAAAAGAATATTTGAAGACAATGTAACGGATAACCTGGAAGAGTTCAAAAGCACTGATAAGTGTATTGCTTTACAAATTGTTTCAGGAAGAGAAGGTATTAGTTTAAAAGAAGCTGAAGCTCTTGTGTATTACAATATAGATTTTAGCGCTACAAGTTACTGGCAGTCAAGAGACAGGATGACTACTAAAGACAGGAAATATAATAAAATTTACTGGGTGTTTGCTGAGAACGGCATAGAGCATCAGATTTATAAAACAGTAATTAAGAAAAAAGATTATACTTTAAATCATTTTAAAAGAGATTTACTTACACTTAGATAATGACAGAACAACAAATACAAAGTAAAAGAATCAAAGAGCTAGAAGCTGAAGGCTACTACGTTTTAAAATTAATTAAAACAAACAAGAATGGCATTCCTGATCTTGTGGCGTTTCCTAAAAACTGTAATGTTTTGTTTTCTGAAATAAAAAAACCAACAGGCAAAGTATCCAGGCTTCAAGAATATAGATTAAAAGAGTTAGAAAGTTATGGCTTTAAAACAGAAATATATAAAGGATGAATAAATTAGAAGAAGAAATAGAATATTATAATTCATACAAAAAAAACCTTATACAGTTTATAATACACTCTTGCTCGTATGCAAAACAAACCAAAACTGTTAAAAGGATAAGATTAACTGCTAATGAAATTTTAGGTTTACAAAAAGAAATTTGTAGATTAGAATTGTTAGTTTATGATCTAAAATTAATAAAAAATCAAGACGATTCTATATTAAATTATCTAAATAATAAACATTTAAATTAATTTCACTATATTTAAAATTAAAACAATGGCACAAAACGTAATTGAAAACGAAATTTTTGAACATTTTAGAGTTGAAGAAAAAAAAATTACTGATGCAACTATTTTATTAAAAGAAAAAGGTTATATTATAATAAAAAAGAAGGCATAGTAAATGGCTCATAAAATTTCAGTTGATGATGTGAATGCAATCAAGCACATTAATTATGTGACTAATAACTCTCACGACCTTGTAACTGAACTCTACGAAGATCTTATGGAGCGAGATCATAATGAGGCAAAACTCAAAGCTCAGAACATTTGTCAGATCATGACAGAATTAATTAATTCTTTATCGGATGAAGTCTAGAAAGGCTGAAGGCCCGAGACTTAGGTTGTCTATTGAAGAGGTAGATATGATTCGTGAGCTTCGTGCTCAAAATTTAGAAAATGTTAATGACAACTCTGCTTTAACTGATCATTTAAACGAAAGAGGTATTGATAAAAATGATGTTATCAGCGTAAAGCATTGGCAAAGTGCAAGTGGTGAGTATAGGTTTTCAATAGTAACTAAAGAAAATTTAGCATTAAAAGAAAGTCTAATATTTGAAAAAGTAAATAAATTTGTTGAAGAACATTCTCCGGACTATAAGCCTATAAAAAGAAAAAAGCAAACGGATCCGCACCTGCTTGTTATTAATCCTGCTGATATTCATATTGGAAAGTATGCTAAAGCTCTTGAGACTGGAGAAGAATACAATTCTCAGATAGCAGTTGAAAGGGTTATGGATGGTATACATGGTCTTATTGACAAGGCTCAAGGCTTTCAGATAGAAAAAGTTTTGTTTTGTATAGGTAATGATGTGTTGCATATTGACAATGTTTACAGTACAACAACAAAAGGAACACCACAGGACACGGATGGTAAGTGGTGGGAACACTACGAGCTTGCTTTAGCTTTATATGTAGAGTGTATAGAAACGTTAAGAAAGATTGCTCCAGTAGATGTAGTTCACAGCATGAGTAATCATGATTATCAATCAGGCTTTCATTTAGCTCACACTTTACAAGCCTGGTTCCGGAAAGCAAAAGATATAACTTTTGATGTCACAGTAGCACACAGAAAGTATTATAAGTATGGAACATCTTTAATAGGTCTTGAGCATGGTGATGGAGCTAAAATGGATAACCTTCCTCTTCTTATGGCACAGGAAAAACCCCAGATGTGGGCTAATACAAAGACTAGATATTGGTACTTACACCATATACACCATAAAGTCAAGCATAAGTGGAGAGACGCTAAGGACTTCATAGGAGTCACTGTAGAGTACATGAGGTCTCCTTCGGCAGCTGACAGCTGGCACGCACGAAAGGGCTTTACAGGCGCTCCTAAGGCCTGTGAGGGGTTTGTACACCATAAAGAGCTTGGGCAAGTGGCTAGATTAACTCACTTCTTCTGAGTTAGGAATTACATTATTGCAATGTTTGCAATGAAAATAAAATCCATTCTGGTTTGAACCATGTAAGTTCATAATCTTGTTACACCTCTTGCAATTCATTCATTAAATTTTTAGAATTTAAAAGAGTAGCACATTTTTCATATTCTTCTAAGTCTTCAAAGTATTCTATAAGCTGATCAAACACCTCTTCATAATCATCTATTACATCTTTAGTAGGATCAAATATTAAGGTTACTTTCATATCTCTGTTTAACAATTGCTCGTAGCCAACTTGATTAGTTATTACATAATAACTTTGTAACATGTAAATGTGTTCGTCAAAATGTTTCATTAATTAAAAAGGAGATTTAGGCATGCCACTGCTTCTCCTATTATTAAATGGAGATTTAGGGCCAGAGGTTTTAGTGCTTTTTTTAGTTTTCTTTTTCTTTTTCTTTTTAGGAATATAATTAATTTCTTTTTCTTTTCTTTTCTTTAATTCTTTCAATGCTCTTTCTGATAAATAACCAACCTCAGACAATGGAAGAGCACCCGCCAAGTATAACCCATAAATAACAGCTACTATTCCGGACTTATTCTGTGCGTCTTTACTGAGTTTTTTAGTAGAAGTTTGACCTCTATATGTAGAAGTGGCATTTCCTGATTGAGCCATCATAATTAATTCTATCAGCATTAAAGCTTTAGCACCTCCTATACCTAAAACACCTAACTGCTCATTTAAATCTTTCTCATTCTTAGCAAAAAATTTAAAAGGATCTTCTTTATCCTTTTGCATTAGAACAAGAAGAGAATTTGCTTTGCTTAATAAAAAATCATTCGTATAAGGAATAGGAGAAATTATATCAGCCGCCATATTACCAACCCTCCCTCTTATTTGGTTTTTTAATCTTTTCTTTTCTTTTTCTTTTCTTTTTTGATAATCCTCATCTTCATCCTCTCCAATTAAAGATGAAACTAAATTAGATAACGCTGAAGATATTCCTAAACCAATTGCATTAAACATAACTGATTCAACACCTAATCCAACTAATGATTTAGCGGCCGCTTTTTTATCACCAGGTAAAGCTGTGGGGTTTCTATACAGTGTATTAATATCAGAATACATTCTGGTTTTTTGATTTAATAAAAAATTAGCAAAAGGAAATAATGTTTTTCTTACCATTTGAGGTAGTAATTTTTGACTAGTAAATAACTCCCCTTGCAAATCTTGATCGGATGTATTTTGCTGCCTATCCACTTGTTGTTGTGCGTATTGAGCAGCTTCCTTCTCTAAGGGCTTACTCCAGTCTATTTCATTAGAACTAACACCTTTTTTATCCATAGCCTGAAGATAGTACGCTAAAAAAGAAGCTCTAGCTGTTGCTACATCTGGATTCACTAAAGATTTTTCTAAAACGTATTTATTAGCGCTATCTATAGCATTTATAATTTTACCAGATTTAGTTCGTGTAACATTATCTATTCTAGTGTCAACTGATTCTAAATCAGACTGAGCTTTTATACCTCTATTCGCAATAGCCAAACCAGATTTATCAATAGCTTTGTTAGCCTCTTTGTTAAAATTAATAAGCTTTACCCCTTCCAGAGTGTTGAAGTACCCCGCATTGACTGTGGTATTAAATATAGGAACTATTTGTTTTATAGGTTGAGTCAACCCACCTAATGCTTTTACCACACCAAAAGTAGCAAGCTTATTAATAAAACCTAAAGTAGCTTCATTTTTTTTATTAAAAAATTTCTTTCCTCTTTTTGCATCTACATAATTATTAATCCTGTCTTCCATAACTATTCTTGCATTGTCATTAGGAAAAACTTCTTTATATGCTTTGGACTCTCTAGCTCCTTTTATCTGTTGTATAGACGGAGCTGTATATATATCGGTTAATGCAGCTTTATAATTACTTAAGTTTTGCCTATCAAAACCTAGGTTTAAAATTTTACCAGCCTCTAAAGTTTTTGGTTTTGTAGCTTCTTTTAATACTCCGGTTTTTTTGTCATAAACGCTTTTAGAGCTTCCTTCCGGATTAAATACTGGCTGTGTAATATCTGGAGTTTCAGGTATTTCACTTATCCTTTGCACACTTCTAGGAGTATAATTAATATCTTTTCCTAAATTTTTATTATACACATTTAAAGATGTGTCGGCTAAATCAGTATACTTATTAGACCATACTTGTGTTATATATTCAACACCCTCTAAATTAGACGGATCTGCTTTTGATTCTACTTCCTGAATTGTGTTGGAATCTTTAACTAATTTCTCATACGCCTTTTGTATAGCATCACCTTTTTGTTTATCCTTAAGGTCTTTAGTAGCTTGTAGTCTCTCGTAAGTTTCTACAATTAGTTTTTTGCTTTTATCAAATTCTATTTTTTGTTCAGCATCTGTCCCGGGAGTAAATCTTCTCATTTCAGCCAACACTCCTCTTTCTAAATCATTTTGTTCATCAAAATAAATACCGCTTTTCATTTTCTTTTTTGCAAAAGCATTAGCATAATCTTGCTCAACAACAGCAGCATCTTTTTCTCCTCTAGACGAGCCATTTATTACTCCATCTAATCCTAAAAGATTTTTAACTTTTCTAGCTTTTTCCTGAGAAGCAAACATAAGTTCAAAAACATTTGGTAATGTAGAAATTTCTCTATTCCAAAGTCTACCTAGCCATCTGCTATTTAAAGAAGACTTTATGTTATTTTTGGCTAAAGTAAACATGCCTTTATTCCCTATGTATTGGCTAAGAATTGATTGCATTCCTCCTGTCGATTGATTTATTTCAAAATTAATTATTGAGTCTAAGGCAGCCATCTTTTGAGTGGTGCTTAGTAATTTTAAATCCATGTTTAAAAAATCACGAATTAGTTCTTTTTTTTCTTTATTCATTTCTAAATCTCCATCCTCTATACTTCCTTTTATATTTATCTTAGCATTTTGAAAAGCATTTTTAATAGCCTTATCTATAGCTGCTTCTTTGTTTTTTACTAACAACTCTGATTTTTTACCAGGATCATTAGCTTCACCTTCTATCTCATACAACGCTTCTTTTAATTGATCTAATGTAAGCTCTCCTGGCTCTAAACCAGTAAGTAACTCAAAAGATTCTTTAGCTAATTTGTAATCTCTTTCTTTTTGTAAGTCAGTTTGTTTTTTACTATAAGAATTAACTTTTTTTACATCAAAAGGTTTTGCTGCTTTTAAACCTTTGCCTGTTTTTTTAGTTTTCATCAAACCATCTTTTATACTTTGAGCTATTTCTAAATACGCATCAATATCAGAAACCACATTAGGGTTTACAAGCGCAAATTGTTTTGCTGCATCCGACAAGGAAGCTTCTTTACCTTTCAAATTATTTTTTATTGATTTAACTAAAGTATTTGCTTTAGAAACTTTAGCAGAATATGAAGAATCATTCATAGCTTTTTCTACAAAATCAATTACATCCTGAACTTTCTTTGCATTATTTAGATTTACGTTTGATATTTTTTTAATAAGAGATATAGCTTTTTGATTTTTTATATCTCCTTTTTTAAATAAAGACTTTATAGCGTTTGTCAAGCTTCTTCTTCTAGTGGTTTGATCTTTTTTAGAATCCTTAGCTGCTTTAACTTCAAGTTTAATTTGATTTTTTAACGCTACTTTTTCATCTACCGTAACTTTCTTAGATTTATTGTCTCCTAATATTTTTTTAGGATTTTTACTTCCCCTTTTATTTCCTATAGGTTCTTTTTGGTTTAATACACTTTTTTTATTTCTTTGCTCTACTACCGACAACGGCTCTGCGTCTGGGTTTATAGAGACCACTGTGTTTATATTACTAGGAGTAGGATTTATGCCTGTTAATTCTTTAAATCTTTTTTCTAACTCAGTCAATGTTTCTGATTTACCTTTTTTAGTATCAACTTTTCTGTTAGGATTTTTAACTATAAAATCAATTACAGCTTCCACCTCTAACCCAGGCGTTTCCATTACAACCGTGTCTAAATCATTTTTTATAGTCTCATTTTTTTTAGGTTTTTTAAACCACTTTTTTCTTATTTGAGGAGTAATTAATTTAGGATCTCCATACCTATTAAAATCAGCCTCACTAACATCTATACTTAAAATATTTTGAGGATCTAATTGTTCTATTTTTTGTTGTTCACTAAGGGTTTTAGAGTTTTCTGTTTCTGTTTTTATTGATTCAGCAATTTGCCTAATGTTTGTGGAATTTTCAGCTACTTCTTTGTCGTATTCTTGTGGTGTTAAATTATCTGTTGATGGAATAAATCTTTTTCCAGCATTAACATCAATCTTGTTTTTTAATACATTTTTTTCAGCTTTTGACTGAGCCGCTTTACCAGCCGGGGATTTAGTCCCTTTTTTTAATATTTTATTTACGGTTCCGTCAGCATTAAACCTTACCTCCGTGTTTCCAGCTAAATAAGGCTGATCAATCCTTTCTCTTATTTCCGTCTTTTGGTTTTGCGTTTGACTTTCTGTTTCTTTTTGGCTCTGGTTGGTAACGGCCCCGGTGGTGTCTCCTTTGACCACCTTTTGGCCATCTCCGGTTTGTTTTTGTACATCCACGCCCTCTGTGCTTGACTCTTGAATGGCATCTTGTTTATCTTTAATTAGTTCTTCTTGTTTCTTTAAAATATTAGCTTCAGATTCTAAAATAGCCGGAAGTTTAGATTTTAACCTCACCTCATTCTCAGCCTTCAAAGCTTCTACAGCTTCATTTTTAGTGACCTCGACAGTTCGTTGACCGTCTTTTTCTCCATCTATAATAGACTGAGCTTCTGCAACATCTCTTTCTTGTAATTTTTTTATTTGCACATCTACATCTTCAATTCTTTTATCTATTTCTTCTTTCAAAGGCCCTTCAAGACCTTCTTTTTGTCCTATTAATCTTTGTCTTTGCTCTAGTAAATCAGCTGCCTCTTCAACATTTTGAGACATCTTTATTGTTCCTTTTGTTTTTAACTCAGCAGCTTGCATATTATAAATCTCGCTGTATGCATTTGCCGCCTCTTCTTTACTCAAAGAGCCTTCGTTAATTAATACATCTAAAGTTTTCTTAAGATCTTTAACATCAGTAGCTAAAGTCCTGACTAAATCTTTTCTATTGTTTCCGGTCAGTAATTTTCTTCCTCCTAATGTAGAGGTAGCACCAATAGTCATTACACCTGTTTCTATTACACCAGCTGCTGTTATTTTTTGATCTAAAACTTCGTTACCTATTTTTTGATTTACTAAATTATTTATAGCTTTTTCAGAAAAATATACAGGCAATTCTTCTACAAAAAGTTCTTTCATATTTTCTTTTACAAGAGCACCAAGCTTATCTTTAAATTGTTTTTTTGCAAAGTTTTTACCTTCTTTAATAGCCAAGTTCTTAACTTGGTCTTTAATAGCTTGAAAACCTATAAGCAATCCTTCGTTGCTACCAGCTAGTCCTGAAAAAATACCATCTAATGTCGAAATAGCTTGACCTGCATTAACCGCAATATCCATAGCTTCCTTTTCACTCATACCTGTAGCCATTAATTGACTTCTAATATCATCTACATTTTTTACTACACCACTTGTAAAAGAAGTAAGCCCCATAGATACTTTGCCAGCCGTATTTGGTTTGAAAACTTTATTTAAACCTGTAGCATTTTTAACTTTACCAGCAGTTCTAATAAGAGCAACTAAGTTTACAATAGTATTTACACCTCCAGTAAGAACTGATCCTCCTGTCCCATTAATTGTAGTATTAGGAACGTCTTTTGACCTTTTAATAATAGAATTAATTTTTTCTTCAGACAATACGCCTTCCATTCTAATATTAGTATTATAATCATACACTGTACCGTTACCATCTACAATAAACTCTTCACCTTCAAAAGTTACAGGCTTGCCTTCTATAAAAGCAGGTCTTTTTAATTCACCTACTTCCCTTTCTAGAGCATCTCCACTATCCGTAATCATTTCGCTTAACCCTGATAAAAAACCTTTTTTGTCGTATCCAAAAGTTGCCAAACGTTGATCAATCATACCCGGTATTCCGCCAAAAAAATCTGTTGCAAAAGAAGTAACCGCTGTACCTGCTGTTCTTAATAACTCAATACCACCTGCTGATAACTCTGCTCCCCCTCCTTTTTTAAAACTATTGTAAAGCTCTCTTCTTCTTTCCAACTCATCATCAACAGTTTGATCTTTGTATGTTGGAAAAGACTCTATGGCTGACTCTAAAGAAGAGTAAGTATTCATAAAATCTTTTTTCAATGAAGAAGCTTCTTTTTTTAATTGTTTTATTTCTTGAGGATCAGTAGAAAAACTTTGTGCCGCTTCATTAGCTGAAAGTTTATTAGTTATAGAGTTTAGCTTGGAAGCATTATATGATTGTAGTTTTTCGTATTGTCTTTTTTCTAATTGATACTGATTACCTTCATCGGTTGGTAAAAGTTTTTTAAAAAATTTATAAACCGAACCTTCTTGTCTAGTGTTTTTTTTCTCCCATTTTAAATAATCTTCCTGATCTACATTGTTTTCAATTAATATTTCTTGATTTATTGTGTCAGGATTATTATAATCTTCTTCAGTTAATAATACCTCTTCTTTTTTAACAGCTTTAGGATTAGCTTTTTCGTATAACTTAATAGCCTTTAAGACATTTTCAGGTATTTCTGATTCTTTTTTTAAAGAAAACTCACCTGTCTCCGGATCTTTAATTTGATATTTTTTTTCTTGATTTTTTTCTTTAGAAGCTAATAATTTAACTGCATCAAGTGTTTCCATTTGAGGTTTGTTAGAATCAAAAAAGCCTACGGAATTTAGAATATCTATGTTACTTTGATTGTCTAATAAAGTTTGTTGATTTTCTGGAAGAGTTTCGTCAAAATCTATATCTATTTCTTCTTCAACTACCTCTGAACCAGCCGAAGATCCAGGAGGCTGAACCACTTCTGTACCTGATACCAATTCCTCTTCTTGAACAATAGGTTCGGAAGAGTCTTTTTTTTTTACAGAATCATTAAACCCATACTGTACTTTAAAATCCTCAAAAGATTTAGTGTAATCTCCTGACTCATTTAAACCTCTATATAGTGGTTCTGATTTTTTACTGTCGCCATACTGTTCTACAAATTCTTCATAGGATTTAGTATAGTCTCCAGCTTCGAATAAAAGGTTATATAGTTTTTCCATTAGTCGTATTTACCACCACCATCACCATATCCTCCGGCTTGTGCAGGTAATATTTGTTTTAAAGCTTTATCTATAGCTTTATTAACGGCTTGTGTCAATTTATTGTCTTTTGTAATAGGAACAGTAGCAATCTCTTTTCCATCTACCTCTACAGTTATACTGTCGTCCGAATTTGATGTAATATTTACTCTTTGCGCAGCACTAGCATCGTTTCTTTCATTTGCAGCTATATTGATAGCTTCAGACATATCACTCGCTAATTTAGATACTTCACCTTCGGTTGTATTAATTACATTATCAACTATATCGTCTACAGATCCCTTATAAACCGAATTTAATGTTTGCTTGCCATCACCAATAGGCGTGTTGATGTTAATAGCTTCCCTAGGTTCTCTTTTTTCTTGAGACGGAGTGCTTCTCTTTTTATTAATTTTATACTCACCGTCTTTAAAGTCTGGATAATCATCCCCTACATAAGTACCATCCCACTTACCTTCTACCTTCGGTTTTCTGTTAGCTTCTACAAATTGCGATCGTCTTGTTGTAACTTTACCGTCCTTATCTACAAACTCACCTTTATTATTCATTTTGAATTTCATTCTTGTACCCACTTCATTCATAGCAAAGTCAGATTGATTTCTACCAGATATATTTGCCATACCTCTAGCATCTTTATAGTCCGCACCACTATCATCAGTCTGGAAGAAAGCATATCCTGTGTTTAAAAAATCTTCTTTGTTCTTACCTTTAGATAATCTTTGTTGTTTTCTATCACCATTTTTATCAAAATACACTACATCAAAATAGTCTCCTTCATCTGAAAAACTGTCATATCTAAATCCAGACGATGCGTATAATGCATCTAAAGCTCCGTCTACCTGAGCTTGATCACCAGAGTACACTGCGTCTAAATTCTCAATTATAGTTCCTCCTTTTTTAATTTTATCATCCCTCTTGTTTTTTACATCTGGACTAAATCCTCTTTCAGCATCTTGTTTTGAATCAATCTTTTGAGAAATCATATTTTTTACTATATCCCTGGCTTTTTTTCTGTCTGTTTCAGATAAACCTTTACCGTCTTTACCAAAAACTACTGAATTACCAGTTCCCTTTAATTCAATATAGTTAGGTGCGGTTGGATCTTTATATTGGTAACCCGCTTGTGTTGCTAATATTTGAGCCATAGCAGCATCATCACCAGTTAAAGCGTCAGCTTGAGAATCTAACCACTGGTCAAACGTAGTTATGTTTCCAGATATACCCATTGCTTTTAGTCTTTCTGGACTCTTGAAAATTTGACGAAAATCTTCCATACTGTATTTTTGTCCTGTATCAGGATTTATAGAAGACCTAATGATTACCCCCAACTTGTCCGTCACTTCACTTGTAGCAGCATCTAAATCAACTTTTATACCACCATCATATTTCATCATATCTAAAATAACACCTGGATTTTGAAACGAATTAGGTTCTTTTCCAGGATCTGGCATTATATCATACTTTTTAGTTTTTTCATTATAACCCATAGTAACAACCTGAAGCTGTCCGTTAGCAGGATTAGTCATGAATTTTTTATCTTTTAAATTTCCAAATGACTCAATACGCTCCATAAACGCTATATCTGCTTCAGTAGCTGTTTTATCTTTTACCCTATCTTTAGCTGCTGTATACCAACCGTCATACACTTTGGTTATATTTTTAAAATTTGTATAACCATTCTTCATAGAGTTCATTCTCATTTTATAATCATGCATTTTAATTACTCCTTTACGAACAAGTCCCATATTCATCATAAGTTGTTCTTGCTGAGATTTTGCTGATTCTAATAAAGCGGTATCAAGATCTTGTGAATTTACGTCAGGAAGCTCGTTTAGTTTCTCTATAGCTGACTGTGTAGCATCTTCAACTGCTTGTTGATCTAGCTTTCTTTTTTCAGTAAAAGCTCCTATTTGTTTTGATATAGTGTTAGCTACACTACCCCAATTTACTGGAGGCGCAGTATCTAAGCCTGCGTATGTAGAATATTTACTTTTATTAGATGTAGCCATAAGTTAAGAGTCTTTTTTGAATATATCAATAAGAGATTGTATTACAGACATATCTCCACCTTGTACTCCTTTATACAAAGCTTTTCTACTAGCGTTATTCATATTTTTAAATAAATCACTTCCTTGTAGTTTTGTTCTAAACTCATCTTGATCATAAGTTATATTTTGACCCCCTAATTCATTCATGAGATTTTCGTTTGTACTAAACTCATTAAGAATGTCAGTGGTAATTTTATCTTGTCTTCCCTGTAAGTATCCTGGAATCATTCCGGCAGCACCCTGTAATCCTGAGGCTAATCCTTCTTGGGCTCCCGCCATAGCTTGGCTTGCTTGTCTATTAGCATCTTTAGCTCTAAGAGATTCGTCTTGAGCCATACCTACATTTATATCTATACCTTGTTGGTTTATACTTTGTTTAGAGTCAGCCTTCATTTTATTATTAGCATACAATGCTTCGCCTAATGCTATCCTTGTTTTTTCTCCTTGTTCACCTGCTAAAGCTCCAACTCTACCAACTCCAGAAGCGACTGATCTTGCGTCACCTTCTTGAAGCGCTTGTAATGATTGTTGTTGTTGTTGTAAAGTCTCTTCAAATTGTTTGTTAAACGCATCTAATGGTATATTAACTCCAGCGTAAAAGTCTTTTTCAGACATTCTTTTAGCTTCTTCCATTAATAATTTGTTCTGTCTTTCGGCTTGAGCCTGTTTACGTCTTGCTGTAACCATGCTATCAATACCCATCCCAAAACTCGCTAATCCTGATAAAGCTCCAATACCTCCAGAAACTGCACCAAAGATTTCTTCTGTGCTCATTTTCTCTTTATATCGGTCTTGATTTTGTTTTTGTTTCCACCTAGGCATATTAATAATTTTTAATGGTTAGAATACACAAAGATACTAAATTCTAAGGATAACTTTTCATTATATCGCTACCCACTGAAAAGAGTTCAACCGGACTAGTATTACTGTTTGTTAAAGTAAATTCCATGTAGTAACCTAGCACTCCATGCGATTCAGCAATACTGTTTTTATAAGATACTATAAAGTCTCCCTGTACAGGGATATACGCTCCAGCTGCGGATGCGTCTACAGTTATTGTAGTAGCCGTCATTGACGTAACATACCCCACTAACTCTGGATTGGTTTTTGCATAGATAGCGTCACCTATACTTAATATACTTCCAACAGGTTCTGTAAAAGT
>Ga0209535_1000973_pt1 | contig 19735 bp, 20 predicted proteins | sample LinPmetageLP28_FD_184041 | JGI IMG/M metagenome (GOLD analysis project Ga0209535, IMG submission 184041) | Marine viral communities from the Pacific Ocean - LP-28 (SPAdes) (version 2) | ecosystem: Environmental > Aquatic > Marine > Oceanic | place: Pacific Ocean | collected 2009-08-22
GGTCTGCGAACGAATTTTGTCATTGTACATTACGCTTTGTCATTGTACCTTACGCGAAAAACCTTTGATTTTTTCAAACCTTGTGACACTTGCAAACTTGTCTTCTAACCCTGCTTTGTGGGAGATGACAAAGATGTTAGCATCTTTAATAACAAAACGAATAATCTTTAGAAATTCATCCGTGCCGAAACCATCTAGTGAACTATCAAACACTTCATCCATAATCAATAGATTTGTGTTGACTGAGTTCTTCATTCTTGCTACCTCACGCCAAGTGAATAGCAGTGCCAGATCAATTCTCATCTTCTCTCCTTCACTAAAAGAAGCATAAGAAAAGTCTTCATGGATTGGGGATTGAACGGTTTCGTTGAACTCTTCATCAAGTGTGAAGTTGATATAGAAGTCCATCATCTGAAGATAACGATTGACTTGCTGGTTGATCAGCGGTAAATATTTTTTGATGATTTTGGATTTTACTCCACCGTCCTTTAGTAACCCATATGTAAAATCAAGATAATTGATTTTAGTCTTGCGTTCTGCAAGGAATTCGTATGTAGTTTTTAGGGTATTCTTGAAAGACGCTAACGCTTCATGCTCAGTATTTCTGTTTGCAATTTGACTGGACACAGCTTGAATTTCTGATTCCAATTCGGTGATCTGTTTATGACACCCAGAAATTCTAGTATTGTTTTTAGAAATGCCATGCGTTAGGGTAGTAATCTCCTTACTGATTTGGATAAATTGACGCTCTCGCTCTTCCTCTTTTTTGATTGCTTCTTCTAGTTCTTGATAACCAGACTGCAACTCCTTTGCTTTATTTTGAGCGTCTTCAATTTTATTTATCCTGAAGTTCTCTTCAATTGACTGGGTACAAGTAGGGCAGACCGTATTTTGTGTGAAAAATTTATGCTCTTTAGTAATAGTTGATACTTTGTTAGAAATCTTACCCTTTAGATCACTCAACTGTTTTAGTTTTTCTTTGATACATATATGATTTTCTAAATCTTTTGTAAGTTTAAACACATCTTCTTCGATGGTTGCGTTGTCATTTATTAGAGAATTTTCTTCAATTAGAATTTGTTGAATCTTTAATTCTTTCTGTTGAATTAGGGTAGTAGCATTATCTTCAAGTTCTCGAATAAACTTCCCTTGCATCGAAACCTTTTCATTCAGGTTATCTTTCTTTAGATCAAGAAGTCGAATCTCTTCTCTTACACCACGAATCTTTTCTTTGAGCATGACATTCATAGAAGAAAAGATCTTGATGTCTAGTAAGTCTTCAATCACCTCTCTACGATTGTTTGCTGTCAACTGCATAAAAGGAACAAAAGTACTGCTACCCAGAATGACAATCTGTGTAAAAGACTTATAGTTCATCTTCAATACATTCTGCTCAAACCATTTCTGCTGGTCATTAGCAGCAGCATGTTGATCCAAGACTTTACCATCACGTTCAATCTTGAAAATGTTTGGTTTGATTCCACGAATTATTTTCCATTCAGTATTGCCAATAGAAAACTCAACTTCAACAACACAATCCTTTTCGTTAGTTGTATTGATGAGTTGAGGTTTGTTGATCTTACGGAATGGTTTACCAAACAGAGAGAATGTAAGAGCATCTAGAATAGTAGACTTACCTGCACCATTAGTACCAATAATTAGATTTGTATTATTTTCAATAAGACTAACTTCAGTAAATTGGTTTCCGGTTGATAAAAGATTTTTCCATCGAATAGTCTTAAATAAAATCATGCTCTGTTTCTGGTGGAATCACAATGTCATTAGGTGTAATAATAGTGAACTTATATTCGTGAAGAATACAAGTCTTCAACATGATATCATCTTCGATTTCAATCACGTTCATTTCTGGACTGCCAGAATCTTCTAGCATCATAGCATATCGTACAGCATCATCCTTTTGTTGAAAGAGATAAAGAATCTGTTCTCCTGCTTCATTTGGAACAGAATATGCTCCTTCCTTTTCGTTTCCTGCTACTGTAATAATATGCATTAGATCATTTCACATGCCTCTTGATAGGTTTCATTCACAATCGATTGTATCATTTCCTTATCAAGTGTGGTTTCTGCCTCCTGAATATATCTATCCAGTATAGAAAGTGTGTCTTCTGATTCAAGTGCTTCAAAGTCCTCTCCAACCAACCAACCATTATTATAATCGAAGTTCTCAACAATCTTGAGTTCAGAAACACCAATCTGATATAGTTTGTCCAAGAACATTTCAAACTTTTTAGCGTCAGTGTTCTTACGTACAATTACTTTTACAATCTTACCTTCATACTCTCTAAAGTCAAAAGTCTGATGATTAGTGTCTTCGTAGTAAAGATTGTAGAACAACCTGAATGGGTTGTTGATGGTTGTGAGTTCTCTTGTTTCAGTATCGAAGAGATGGAATCCTCTCTTGTCGTCTACATCATTCCAGAACATCTCATAGGGGTTACCTAGATACGAGATTTTAGAACTAGAAGATCTAGTGTGATAGTGCCCGGAGTAGACCACATCGAACTTCTCAAACCTGTCGCTATCCATACCATTTTCCATGACGCAACCTCTATGAGCCTTAAATCCGCTGAGTTCAAGGTGCCCCATCGCGACTGAGCAACTTGTATTTTCAACCATCTGGAAAGTTTGTTTTTCATTTTCTTCATTGATCCAGGGGATAAAAAGAACCCCTAGATTATCTATGGTAACTTCAGTAGGGTGTGCATAGGTTTGTACATTTTCATATTCCCTCAATAACAAATCTACAGAGTTGACCTTATTACTATTCTTGTAAAATGCAGTATGGTTTCCAACAATAGTATGGACAAAGACGCCCATCTTTTGTAGACGGTCATAATAATTATCCTTTGCCCAAGTCAATGCACCAAAGTTTACCCCGGTTCTATTATCAAATGTATCACCCATATCAACAACAGTGGTGATTCCTTCTTTCTCTAATGTGGGAAAGAATACTTCGTTGTAGAACTTCAAGAAGTAATCATGAAATAACTTGGAGTTCTTACGAGCACCGAAGTGTTGATCTGTAATGATAGCGATCTTCATTGATAGCGCAACTTAGCATGGACATTATCCTTGATACTATTATAGTCGCTATAGTTAGATCCGTCAAGGGTGTTGTTGTCGTCGAAGACCTCATTATACCCTGACCGTTCAATAATCTTGTTCTTGATATCTAACTGTCTCTTCTCTCGCTGAATACGACGTAGAAAAGCGTAATGAATAATCTGAGTGAAATACGCAAAAGGATTCTGTGATTTTTGTGGATTGAAGTTATGGACATATTGAACGCAGTTCTCAATACCGTCAGAGATCATATCTTCCTTGAACATATAGTTCACGAAGTTTGGTTTGAAAGATAAGTGATTAGCAATCTTTAGGAAACACTCTCCGATGTATCGGGGAATCTGTGGTTTGGGTTTATCTTTGATTTTAGCAATCTCAATATCTTCGCGGTATGTGATCAGTGCAGCAAGAAATTCTTTATTATTGACGTAGTGTTCCGACCTTTTACGTTTTGCCACTGGTTTACCTAACATAAGTTATTATAATAATATGTATAAATTATACCACTTTTATCTATGAATAGCAACAAGGGCTTGACAAGATCTCAAATCATATGTAGAATCACTTTGTTGGGGTTGAAGAGAAATAAGGCTTAACTACTTTTATAGAGTTTCTCTAGGATTTCTTTAGTGTCATTTACATTACCTAGGTATCCCATTTTTCTATTCAGTTTATAATAAGGTTGATTATCATTGGGATCAGACCTCAAGTATTCCTGGTAGAGCATAATCATTTCAATATCAGACGATTCAGATAAGGTAAGAACATTTTCTATATCAATTACAAACATATCTTCAGAGGTAGTCTTCAACCAAGGTTCTATTTTATAACCAACTAACTTATTCCTTGTTTTCATTTCTGTAACGACAACAGGAGAAGATATTATTATCATAGTTTTATCTACTTCTTCGGATGCTGCTACTCTAGCAAAGATTTCTTCACCGGATTTGAACTTGACTGTTGCATAGAAATCATCTTCAATTCCCATCTACTCCTCCTCTTATTTGGATACTAATAATGTCATAGTTGAATTTCTCTTCGTTATAGATTTTGATTCTTTCAATAAAATGGTTCAGAGTATAGTTTCTTCTATTCTTTGTAGAACAATCATCAGAAATATCATATAGAGTTGCTTTTACTTTATCCTTTCCTTTTCTAAGTACTCGTCCAATACTCTGAAGATTACGGATTCTGGATTTACTTGGAGAGGCAAAGATAACATTATGGAGATTTTTAATATTGATACCTGTAGAGAAAGTTCCATAAGATGCAACAATGATAGCGTTGTTTTCTTTCTCTGTTATTTCTCTAACTGATTCTCTTTCTTCAGCATCCACTCCACCATGGATGAAAAATACTTTTCTATCACCTTCCTTATCATTATTTATTCGGTCATAAAGTATCTGCCCATGAGACTCTACTCTCTGGAATAGAACTAGACTATTTCCTTTCATGTCTAATGCTAGATTCTTGATAAAATTATTACGCTGTTCGTGCGTGATTAAATACTGTATCTCATCCTCATAAACATCAAATGTTCTTGGAGGATGTTTGAGAACTAAACATTGAATATCTAATTGGGACAAGTGTCCTTGCCTCATAAGTTCTTCTGTTTTGGTTACCTTGTATGATGGACCAAACAACCCCTCTAACACCCACTTATGCGTCTGTGTGCCGTCTAAAGTTCCCGTAAAACCAAACCTATACTTTGCGTGATGAAGTTTAGTCATAATGTTGATTAGTGACTTCGACTTGAACAGGTGTGCTTCATCACCAATGATTACACCATAGTCTTCAAAGAAGGAACGATCTAACTTATACACAGATTGCCAGGTAGTAATAATAACTGGAGCATCATTACTCTTCTCCCGCCCGGAATATATACGGTGACAATATGAATCAGCATCCCAACCATAGTCAAGAAAATCCTTATACATCTGTTCTACAAGAGATGTCGTGGGGACAACTAAAAGAATTTTTTCGCCTCTGCTCTCATAATATCTTACAAGAGAGTAAATCATCAGAGATTTGCCAGAAGCAGTGGGCGATATCAACAGTTTTCTATTATGCTTTAGGGCACCGTATACTCCCTCAATTTGATACTTCCTGGGAGTATGGACACAAATGGAATTCATATAATCCTTGACACCCTCCATTGAGATATGTTCGTTCTCCTCATATGGAGTGCCATAGAATTTATTATTTTCAAATGTATAACTGTAACCGTATTGCTCACAGAAATTGACGACCTTATCTAACAGACCAACATAGATCTGCTTTGACCTCATATCATATAAATGAATTTCTCCATTCCAATTCCTACCACGATACTGTGGCATAAACTTTGCATTTGGAACTTCAAACTTGAAATGGTCTCTCAACTCATATTCAATATGAGGTTCTGTTTTTACCTTGAGAAATACTTCGTTCGATTTATAGATAACAAGGTTCGCTGTTGTATCAATCACGATGATCCATTCATCTATTGATATTTATTACATATTTTCAAACCTGTGTTCTAATATAATTCTGTAAAAATTATCTCTCATCATAATAAGACCCTCTTGTTCCTGAGCATCACCACCAGGCCATCTTTGAACTGCCTGTGACAGACCTATGTGGATGAGACGAATACCTTCTATGGGTAATTCTATGTGATAGTAACCTTCTTCATCCATTACCCTAGTCCAGCATTGAATTTCATAAACTCAATTGCGTTTTTAATTTGAAATGTGCGATTAGTAATTTGTTTTAGAATACTTTCTATATAAACCATCATAGTTTCGTAGTAATCGATCTTTAGAGAAATTCCTGAGAGTCTCTCATCTGCGTCCAGATATTTTTGCATAGTATCTTTATCTCTGATTTTTTTGGGAAAAGGATTTTCAATATAAACATCTGGATCCGCTTTCCCACTAAAATACTCATATCGATCGTGACGAATGTTTTTACGTTGCTGCTCCGCCCTCTTTCTTAGTAAGTTGATGTTATTATATAAATCAAAATATTTCGCGTGCAATACGGAAATATTCAATGATTCATTGTGTAGGTTATCAGGGTCAATCTTTGAATCCTTTTCCCACATTTCTTGAATCTTATCAAGGTCAAAATTCATATAAGATTACCTCTTGAGTCTGTAATATCATAACTGACATATTTGAATGATACGTCGGCAGTAAAGTATTCAATGTCCGTATCAGTTGCATCAAACGTAATGGTTGATAGATTATACGGAAATAAATCTTTGAAGTTAACTTGGAAACTAGGAATATTATTACTATTCAATATCTGAATAGAACCATCCGAATAAATCTGATCACCATCCTGTGCAAATCTTTTTTTAGAAGTAACATTATTTGGTAATGTTCTTTGTTTTTCTAGGTCATCAAATTCTTTGAGACTATCTGGAAAACCAAGACCACGAATCCATCTCTGGATTTGCATATAGTTGGTCATATCTTCATCAATCAAGAATCTGATACTCAGGTCTCCAAACTCAATCTTATCTCCAGGTACAGGAATAGTTCTGAGATAGTTTGCTTGCTCAGCAACACCTAGAGTTAGTTCAGGAATGTTTGCTTGATTGCAAAAATATGATACCTTCTTTATTCTGTCTATTGTAAATACAAACCCGACAGGTGCAAGAAAGTTCCTGTTCTCAATTGGTGTAGACATCGTTTTTTAGATATTTATAGACATAAAAAAAGGACCTCCGAAGAGGTCCTTGAAAAATGTGAACTTAGATCACATGAGGTTTTTGACTGCAACACGTCTGTAGTAGCGGTTGCTGTTGATACGGAGTCTGCCAAGACCAGGGTTAAGACCTTCAGCGAAGGGGTTAGCAACAAGACCATATCTGGTCTTGAAGCCAATTTTAGGCTGGAAGGAGTTCTCTCCAACTGCACGAACCATCTGAAGAGGAACGTATGGGCAGTAGAACAGACCTGCGTCATAAGGCGAAGAACCCTTATAACCAACGACATAATACTGATTACCACCAGCACTATTGCCGGAGGTCAGGTTTGCCGAATAGGGGTCGATGTAGACGCGATACTTACCTTGCAGAATACCAGCGAAGGTGTTACCGGTGTCATCAACGTTCAGGTTAGCGTTGAGTGCGGGGGTGTAGTCAAGTACACCAGCCATGGTCAGAGCGGAAGCAACGTCTGCGGAACACAGAATCATGTTGCCCTTTCCTCTACGAGTGCGCTGTGCAATTGCGTTAGCGTCACGCTCGATTTGGAACAGAAGACCCTTGAACTTCTCAACGGACCAACGACCGTTAGAGTCGATGTCAAGGTCAAACTGACCAGGAGTTGCGGTGTTAGAAACAGCGCCTTGCTCAGCAACCTTATAGATGGTTCTGATGACTTCTCTGTTGATCTCAGCAAGGATCTCAGTAGAGAGGATGTTAGCAAGTTCTGCTTCTGCATTCAGACCATGAATTGCTTTCAGGTCTTGTGCAAGTTCCAAGGAGTACTCTGCTTTCAGAGCTCTTGACTTAGCAGTTACAGTGACTTTCTCAATAGAGAATGCCATCTGGTTGAACTGATCACCAGCACCATTGCCAAGGTTCTCAGAGTCACCTGTGACCATGCCCTGACCAACACTGTAACCAGTGGAGGATGCAGAACCAACAGGGTTCAGGATTGAAGGGTTAGAATCTGCTTGTGCAGTTGTACCCAGACCAACAGCAGCATCAGACATGCCTGCTGACAGGTTTCTGGCATCATCCTGACCAGAGAATGCAGTATCTACTTCATCATAGAAGGTCTCATTGCCACCCTGATCGGTGTAGCGTGAGCGCATTGCAAAGATAAGTCCAGTAGGACCATTCATTGGTTGAACACCAGCCAGGTCATATGCGACCAGGTTAGGCATTGCACGTCTGATCAGAGAGATCAGTACAGGGTCGAAACCTGCAACAGGACCAGTACCATCAGCTGAACCAGAGAAACCACCTGAAGCACCAGCTGCATTAGCAGCATTGGTAGGGGTTTCCATCAGGTTGATACCCTGACTGAATGCTTGCTCCTCTCTGAGGAATTTTTCTTGGTTTTCTAGCAGGACTGCGGTTACGCTTCTTCTGTGACTATCTTTGATAGGATCAAGACCTTCATAGTCGAGAAGTGGACTCCACTTTTCCTGCAGATGTTCTGATTGAAACATTTGCTATTACCGTTTGTTGAAATTGTAGGGGTTTGAATTAATTAAAAATTCACTGTTTGAAAGCACCCAGTGTTCTGAGATATGCATCCATAGTTCCAGCAATTGGTGCTGATGTTGAATCCACACCCTCAGAAAGGGTTTGTGGTGCTTCAGATTTTGCAACTGCTGACTTACCTGAGAAGTATGACTCCTTCAGGGTCTCCAGTTTTCCACGATACTCTTCTTCACTTTCAAACTCCACACTTTCAGCAAGTGAGGCAAGCTTTTCTTTCTGGGTCTCTACAAGACCTTCAGAAATTTGATTGAGGATAGCATCAGCTGTGGACTCAGCGAGTCTCTTATTCAGGCCAATGTTCTTATCAATCTGCTCATTGAGTTTGGTTTCCATTTCATCAAGTTTTTCTACCATGCTCTCAAGCACATCATATTTCTCTTCAGGAATAGTTACATAATGTTCTTCAAAAAGTCCCTTCATTCCAGAAAGGAAGGACTCTGTCATTTCTGTCTTAAGACCATGATCAATAGCCAACTCATTCTCAGTCATCCACTCTTCGCAGACATACTCAAGATATGAGTCAACTCTTTCAGTGAGAGAACCTTTAAGAGCTTCTCTCTCTTCATCCAGTTTTGTTTCATACTGGACTTCCAGGGTTTCCTGGATTTCTTTTACTTTGGAATTTAGAGCAGCTTCAAAGATAACCTTTGCCTTTTCTCTAAATTCTTCTGAGAGATCTTCACCACCCAGAAGAGCATTGACATCTTCTTCGATGTCAATACCATCATCAATGGTTTCTTCCTCTGCGACAATTTCCTCTTCAGAAACTTGGTCTTCTTCAAGAACCTCTTCCTCTTGGGATTCGATTTCTTCTTTAGCCATTTTCTTCATGGGGTCTGCTGCTTTTGCACCTCTGTTGACTACATCACTGACAGTCTTGATCTTAGGCTCTCTGAGCTTTGCAGAATCATTGTCGGGTTTGTAGTTTTCTGGAGTAGGTCCACCCAGATCTTCATAAGACCCAGTTTGACCTGCTACTGCTCCACCTGCAAGTTTTTGCATCCCCTCTGCAGGTTTTGCACTCGCGTTCACAGCAGTTTTAGATTGCTCCATTTCTTGTAAATTGTCACGAGACATTGTTGAACTCTCCGATTAACCTTTTTTAATCTATATTTATTTATAAATTAGTATTTTTAACTACGCCAACAACTCAAAGGTTGTTGAGGAAGTCACTGAACAGTTTTGCTTTCTGTTCATCAAGTTGCTTAGTAGTTACAAGTGTATTAATTCTCTTGTAAGTCTTTGCTGCCATGGATTCTCTTAGGATGCCACCATCCCAGATCCATTCTTTTCCTTCCATGATACCTTCAACGAAAGCATCAGGTGCAGAAGGGTCTGCTACAATATCAGCAGCAGTGGAGAGCATAAAGTCATCTCCAACAATATTTACTCCTTCTCTAGTGGCTTTGAGGGATCCAATCCCTCTAGAAGAAACACCTAGTTTGACACCTTCACCAATAAGTGATTGTGCAATCTTACCCATTGGGGTTGAAAGGATTTTTGCCTTACCAATGAAGTTTGTTCCACTTTCTTTGAGTGAAACAATTTTGTGACTGACACGATCCAAATTAACTGTTGGACCATCTGGATGTCCAAGTTCTCCAAGAGCTCTACCAGCTTGAATGTGGTTTTCATTGTATCTTTGGACTTCCTTTCTCAGGACTCCCATTGGATACATTCTACCATTTCTGTTCTGCATCTCTCCTTGTAGAAAGATACCTTCAATAAACATTGATTTTTTACCGTTTTTCTCTTCAACGATAAAATCAACTGTTTCAATTTCTTCTCTGATTAGTTTCATTGTTCTCAGGATACTTGTACTTGTTGGATGTATGCTTTACCAGTGCCAGACTCTGTTTTTACAGATACTTTGATTGACTTTCTAATTTCTGCATACTGCTGTGCATCAAACACATCAGTTACTGATGTAGAATTATAGTTGACTGTCATTCTAGTATTGAAGTAACCAGCGACACCTGCAGATCTATCAACAGACTGTACAAGTTGATGAGTGAAATTAAAGTTAGATTGATTTGCTGTAAGAGTTACAGCATCACCAGGTCCAAAAGGACAACCTGTGCCTTCTGGAAAATCAATGATTGTAGTAGTACCAGTGATAACACCAACAACTCTATTTGATTGCACTGGACCAAGAGAAATATCTTCACCTTCACCAACAGGAACATAAATGTTCTCATTGGTTGATACTGGGTTAGCACCATAATTCACATAAACACCTGCAGATTCTGCAACAACTCTGAGATTGTCAGACTGTTGAGAGATTGCTAATGTTTGTTGGGTGGTATCAGTGGTTGATAGTGTAGAATTGATTCCTACTGGTCTAATAGCAGTCATTATTATAAGGTTACAGTCCTATAGGTGTATTTAGTATTACTCTTCTTCTGAGGATTCATCCTCATCTTGGTCAAGAACTTCTGGTTCATCAAAAATTGATGAAGCCACCTCAGGTCTAATATTTTCAATTTTTTCTGCACTCTTTGCAAAGAGCAGATCTTTAATTTTATCACTAATTTGTGATGCACTCTCATCTTTGCTGACGAGAATGTCCATAAGTTCGTCCATGTTTAATAATGATGTTACGTTTGCTATTTAGAAATCCCCACCTTTGGGAGGTGTGATTTCAGGGTCTTTTGGTGATGGGGGAGCTGCCATTGCAGGAGTTGGTTCACCCATTGCTGGGTCTTGCATTGGCATACCAGTCATTGGATCAATTGATGCAGGATCAGGAATAACACCTGCTTCAATTTCTTTTTCAATGATTTCATCCTGCTCAAGAATTTCCTCATCAGTTTGTCTGAGGATTTTTCTTCTTACATAGTCAGCAGAATAGTATTTACCAACATATGGTTCTGCAAGAGCAGCAAGGTTGATTCTTTCAGTTTGAATTTCTGCATCCTTAAGTTCAGCAAAGTGATTATCATACAGGAAGTCATACTGAATGTGGTCTGCCATATACTCCCAATCTTCAGAAGTAATTACATTCTTAAGAAGCAGTTGAGTCTTCAGCATATCACTGAACATGGATGAGAATCTCTTTCTCATTCTACCAACAAACTTGGAGAACTTAACTTCATCTCTCAAGATTTCAGAAGAACGACCCATAGAGAAACCACTGTCTCCTTGTAGTCTAGACTCAGGAACATTCAATGCTCTATAAAGTTTCTTCTGGAAGTAGTTGATGTCAGAGATTTCACCAAGGTTCTGACCACCAGGAAGTGTAGTAATTTCTGTACCTCTACCACCTTCTCTTCTAGGTAACCAGAAGTCTTCCATCATAGACATAAACTTCTTGTCATCTCTAATCTCACCAGTGTTTGCATCATAGACAAGTTTATTTCTATAACGCATCATGACGTCACGCAGATATTGTTCTGCCTTTACCTTAGGTAGATTACCAACATCAATATAGAAGATTCTACGTTCTGGTGCTCTTGATAATCTGTAGATAACAAGTGAATCCTCAATCATCATCAACTGATTGATAGGTTTGATTGACTTATGCAACCAAGATAATGTAAGACCTTTATTTCTATCTACCAAACCAGAGGTGCAATAAGTGACAGAATCTTTTGTCATCTTAATGCCTTTTACAGAAGAATTGTTGGCACCATAGTTGGTTCCACTCTTCTGACCAGGTGTATAGATAAAATATTCTTCAATATCTGGAAAGTTATAACCTGTATTGTCACTTGCTGCCAATTGATTTTGTGCAGTTTGTATACTATCTTTGCCTTGTTTTTTTATTTGACGAACATATTTCATCTTAGAGGCATCAATATACCTCAGTTCTTGAATACCTGCCTGTGGATTTTTCTGGTCAATGACTTTGTTATAGTACAATCTGCCATCAATGTACCAGTTTCTAAAAATTTCGTGTGCTTTCTTATCAAAATCAAGCAATTCTAGAATATAAGCAAACTCTTCTCTTACTTTCTTCTTGATGTTGTCACTTGCTTTGAGGTTAGATAGTTCAATTTTAACTGGACTATCATTTGTGTCTGAAACAATTGCTTCGTTTACAATATCTTCAATTGCACTATCACATTCTGGATAGAGTGCCATTGACCTATATCTTCTAATTAATTCATTCTCATTTTTGTAGACACCTTCAATGTCCACATAGCTACCAAAAAACCCAGTGCTTACGTAATGCTCCGACCCATCCTGATTAGAGGGTGGGATCGGAGATACTACACTGGGTGGTGTCTTCTCATTATCTTCAATTGAGAATCCAAATAATCTGCCCATTATGATTTAATCTAGACGTCTGTCTAGTTATTTATCACTCAATCAGAGCTTCACCTGCTGATGACCCTGAAGATTCAAGGGAATTGCCTATTGTGAAGTACTGAACCTGGAACGTTACATCAAATGTCTCATAGTCATTTGTTGTGTCATAGCTCAGGTCAATTGCTGAAACTTCAGTTGGGAAGATGTCATAGAACTTATAAGTTCTAAGTACTGAAGACTGACCACCATTGTTTGTGGTGGAGAATCTTCTATCTCCTCTTCCTAGTTGCTGAACATAAGCATCAGTCATATAAGATGATGGGTTGGTGACACCAGTGGCATCATCCAACTTGCTCAATACATTCATCCATCTTTCAAATGCTGTTCTCAGTTGGAAGTCCTCATCATTGATGATTGTGACTGTCCAAGGTTCAAATGTTCTGTCTCCAGCAACCTTAAGGTTTCTGCCTCTAAAAGGAACAGTAACTTCTGCAATTGTTGAAGCAGGAAGTTGTGCTGCCTTACACATGAATTTAAAGGTGCCATTTTCTGATTGGTCACCACTTCCCCAAGCATCAATGATTGCTGAAGGGAAAGTAGGAACTGATACTTCAAATAGATTGGGGCGGGCACCGCCACCCGCCAATCTTGATTTAAACTGTGATAGTGACTTAGTTTCTGCCATTGGTTAATCCTCCTTTTTTATTTAATAAAATTAAACAGAACCAACAACTTCTTGGAAATCAACACCAGTTCTGGTGGCAACAAATGTAAGTGTGATGAAGTTGATAGATTTAGTTGGCTTCAGGAAGATATCTGCCCTGAATTCATTGTTGTCAATGAGATCTGGTGTGTTGTTTGATTCATCACAAACAACCAGGAAGTCATAAACACCTCTCTTAGCTTGAACATCTCTCAAGTAAGGTTCAACAATGTTAACAAAGTTTGCTCTTGTGTTAGAATCATTGAGTTCAAAGAGTTGTGAGTTTGCAGCACCTTCAAGTGCTTGCTCAACTGTAAGGAACAGTCTTCTAACATTGATTCTGTCAAAGGCAGAAGCATATGATAGAGCAGTCTTGTCTCCATAGAGAACAATACCTGAACCTCTTTGGTTGATTACAGAGTTGATTCTTGATGCATAAAGTGAATCTCTCTGATCTTTTGATGGATTAAATGCCATCTTAACAGCATTGTTGAGAATACCTCTCTGAACACCAGCAGGTGAGAACCAAGGGTAAGCATCAATTGCTGTCCTAACCATCAAACCAGCAATATCACCATTGGTTGGGATATAACGGAATGCATTATTAAATCTATCAAAGGTGTATTTGTAACCTGAGTCAAATACAGCATAAGAAGAAGAACTAATTGGTGCATAGAAACCAAGGACATTGGTTGTCTGTGTAGCAGCATTAGTAACATTTACAACATCATCTCTATGTGGTGAAATAGTTGCAATACAATCCTTTCTCTTCTCAGCAATAGATACCAGAAGATTTGCTTTTGCTTGAGATTGTGACTTTTGTGCAAGTCCAGGACCCATCAGAAGGAAGTCAACAGCAATTTCATCCTTGTTTTCAAACTTGTAGTAAGCAGTAGTGAGATCACTCAATCCTGCTAGCATACCACCTGATACTGAATAGTCAACACCACCTGTGAGTGTATATGTGTTGTTGCCAACTGCACTAAACTGAACACCTTGTGCATCTAGACCCCATAGACCCTCACCAATTGTATTGGATGTAAATCCAGTTGAGAAACCAGTTGCCACAGGCATTGTTTTCCAATGAGTATCATATGCATTTGCAGGACTATAACCTGCAAAGATGAACTTGGAATTCAGTGCAATAAAGTCTTTGTAGAACGTTCTAGTTGGATTATCTCCATCAGCAGTAGCATCGTTTGCTTTAGATAGACTGGTAAATCTCTCAAGGATTGCACCTTGAATACCAGTTACCTCTCCAGCATCATCTATAACTACAACGTGGATACCATCTCCACCACCATCTCTTGAAGTTACATACTGGTTAGAGACAGGTTTTGGTGCTATTGACTTCCAGAATACTGTTGAATTTTCAAGACCCAATGTCTGACTATCATACCAGTCTACTTTAGTAGAAACCTGTGGGTTTGTTCCTGTAGCAACTCCATTTGCATCTTTGATATAAATTGAATCACCAGCATCAAAGGAGTTTGATGGATTATAATTTTGATACTGAATCTGAGTTTCAGTGCCTGGTATTACTGTTAAAGATTCAAAGGTGACTGCAGAACCAACTGTTATTGTATTTGCAATACCTACTTCAAGAGTAACTGATGTAGTACCAAAACCAGTAACTGTTCCCTTACTGTTATTGGTGGTAACTAATATAGAACCAGTTGTGACACCAGTAGTGCCATTAAGGAAAAGAGTTGTGTTACTTGGTTCTGCCTGGATAGAGGTGGTTGTTGCTCCAATACCAGTGAATTTCTGAACATCAGGAGTAACTCTTGCTGTTACTTTAACATCAATTGAACTACTACCATTGATACTATCAGTTCTAACACCAGTAATAATACCCTTAACTGAACCATTGAATGAGTTGGTTTCTCCATCACCTGGAATGACGATGTTTGCTCTTTGAGCAGTGATACCCAAACCTACACTAAGACCTAAAGAACCTGGATTAGTTGTTCCAATGCTGAGGATTTGATCTGCTTGATCATCAATAACACAAACCTTCAGATTATTTGCCCAAGAACCAGGGTTTCTGGATGAATAATAGAACTCAGATGTGCTGCTATGATTAAGTTCATAGTCATCAGAATTATCAACTCTGAGAGCATTATTTGATGCTTGGTTAACACCAGCATTACCATTGTTTAAATTTGAACCTTCAACCCTAACAACCTTAAGGATACCACCATAAGAGAGGAATGAATTTGCTGACATCCAGTACTCATACTGTCTGTCTGTGGACATTGGTTTTCCAAATGTGTCCAAGAATTGTTGCTGTGTCTCAATGGTGATCGGCTCATTGACAGGTCCAAGTGGAAAAGGACCAGCAATAGCTCCAATATTATCAAGGACGTTCTCTGCTCTACCAACAGTTAAGTCAACTTCCCTGACTAATACTCCTGGAGATAATTGAGGAGTAGCCATATGTTTCTCCTTAAAGTCTCGGTTTTACTACAAAATATTTAGGATTTTGAGTGTTTTGACTGGGGAAAAGTGGAGTGAATAACTACCAATCAGGATATGACCAGTCATTCTTACATTTTCTTGTCTTCACAATTCTTTCAATGGTACAATCTTTACACTCATGAGAAAATGATGATGCTACTGGTCCTCTATCTTTTCTTGTCCTATAAAATCCATCAATCAAGTTTTTGGTTTTACCACAAACCCTACATTTCCTATCATTTAAAAGTAAATGACCTAGTTTGATTTGCTTATCTAAATCCATTATCTCCAGTTCCACATATAGTCCATACCACCACCAGTTGTACCATACTCATCAGCAGTAGACCATCTATCTCCTTCATTATCTACAAAAGTAGTTTCATCTAAACCATCATTCATAAAACCAAATGGTGCCATATCTTGTTCAATTTGATTCTTCTGATCTTCATATAATCTCTTTCTAATATCCTGGTCAGTTAGTTCCTTAAAGTAATCTTGTGCTACTAACCAAGCATAGATGACTAAACACATAGCAAGGTCATCATTACAACCCTCTTCTGCCTCAAATGAATTGTGTTTAGATATAAATGTGGTCAGTTCTGAAATAATCTCATAGTCATTGAAGATAAGTTTATCTTCTTCAATCATTGTCTTGAGGTTGAGTGACCCTACCTTCTTGACAGTCTTACTCATCTTAACACCAAGTTGTGTTTTATTGCCAGAGAAACCCTGTCCAACAATTTGACCTGCCCTACCTCTCATAGAACACATTAATAGGTTCTGATACTCTAAATCATATTGAATTATACTTGCAACCTGGTCACCTATATCATTTACCTCACATAAAATAAATGCACTATTATAACTCTTTGCTACTTCATAAATTACATTTGGAAATAGCATTGGTTTAATAACATTATTTCTATACTTTGCCACAATCTTATGTGGGAACTCAGTAATGTCTGCCACAACAAATGCAGAGTAATCTTCTCCCACACCCCTTGCAACGTCAACAGTCATTACATAATCATGCTCTTGTAATGGTTGCTCATAGATGTCCAGACCAGCATTTCTGGTCATAGGATTATCATAGATAAGAGTTTTTAGTTTGCTAGGAGCAATCAGTGTATCAATAGAACCTAAGAACTCGCACTCAAACTCAATCTTGAACTGTTGTTCAGATGTGTTCTTAATTGTTTGTTGCTTCCACTTATCATCTCTTCCTGGTACTTCTGACCAGTGAACGTCAGTGGGTATATAATCATTCTTCCCTTTCTCTGCATCATGCCACATCCTGTAAAAGTGGTTCATGCCATGAGGCGTTGAGACTATAATGACTTTTGTTGATTTACCAGAAGTAATAGTAGGATAAACAGAGGCAAAGAAGGCATCTGCAATATGGTTTGGGACGAAAGCAAATTCGTCGAGGAAGAGAATGTTAAACGACATGCCTCTGACAGCACTTGCAGACGTAGAAGCAGCCAGTATCTTTGATCCATTTTCTAACTCAATGTTACCCTTGTTCCATACTAACACACCTTGCTGCATCCACTTAGGCAAGTTTTCATATGCTGTAGCTAATCTTGCCAGCAACTCCCTTGCAGTAGATGCTTTGTTTGCTAGGATGCCAATATTAACACTGTCATTAAAGACAGCATAATGTAAGAGATAAGATACACAAGTAGTAGACTTACCAGTCTGTCTTGGCATCTTACAGATGTTGAATCTGCTATTATGAAAATTATTGATTAATTTATTTTGAAAGTCATAGGTCTTGAATGGTTGGAGACCAGCATCCAAGGTTACAATTTTGACGTAGTTATTGGCAAAGTAGACTGGGTCTTTTTTACACTTAATATATTCTTCAATTTGTTCTTGTGTGAACTGAATTGGGGTATTTGCCTTCTTGAGAAGGGGATTGCCCAAATAAACATCATTACTCATAAATCACCTAATTAACATTTCCACTTTCTAAGGGCAAGAGCTTTACGAGTTGGTCTACCCTTTTCGTCTTTCATAGGACCTTTGTTGCCACTCATCCTGGCGCAGAAAGATCTTTTTCTAGGTCCACCTTCAGGTTGAGGTGCTTTAAGATCAGAGCCAGGATTCTCTCTTTCATAAGATTTACGCCCTTTTTCATTTAATCCTCCTTCTTTATTCTTACCCTCTTTGCGCTGCCATGCAGCAGACTTCTCTTCAATCTCTTCAACTTCCTCTTTTACAGGCATATTGATATAAGGGTCTGAGTAGTCAATGTGAGACATATCAAATCTCTGCAACCTAGAACCAGGATAAATCTTGTCTAATGCTGTTTGTACCTCATCCCTGCTAGGTCTCTTAGGACTTGGGAAGAATACCTTTGCCATCATATACTTGCCTCTGAACACAAATCCTACTGCATATACTTGACCAGTACGAGACCTCACTGTTTCAATTGCTTCCTCAATAGTATAATTTTTCACTTCTACTTCTTCAGACTTGGTAGACTTCCATCCACCACCAGCTGCCTTATACTTTTTGGCAGCCCAACCATTAGCATAAGCAGATGGATATACATCAAACTTTGCTTTTGCTTGTGATTTAAACTTAGACCAAAGTGCGGGGTTGGTAGGTTTATTCTCCTCTACAAGACTCCACTCTTTTTCACATTCAATTTTTTCAAGAATTTGTCTCACCATTGGAGATGAACTTTCCTTAATTTTATTTGAAGTCATGATGGGTTTTCCTCCTTTCCCTGATCTGTCTGCTACTGGATCTTTTGCTCTTTTTCTGTTGACTGCAGATGCCCTTTCTTTTTTTGACATTTTTGCTGCCTTCTCATTTGATAGACATTTTGGTTTTGGACCATCAGCAGTTCCATCTCCATCTTTATCGTCACGTGCACACTTACCTACACGTTCACCTTTAGAATTGTAGCGATCCCATCCACCACCACCCTTACCACCTTTTGGACCAGAACCAAACCAGTCTCTCAGATCTTCGTTCATTAGAAACAAGAGTTTTTATTATTTATAAACCAACAACAGAATATGTGTCCAATTCAAAGGCGAGATTTTTCCATTGACCACCAAGATACATTTGCAACTTATTTTCTGTTTCATTGAAAATAAATGCTCCCACATTAAAGGTTAGTCCATCTCTCTGAACTGATGTGAGTGAGGGGGGATAAAATTGTTCTGTTGCAGTTATAATACCAGACTGAATAGTATCAGAAGATACATTATCAGTACCACCTGCACCAGCACTGATACCAGTAAGTTTGCTTCCATCACCATAGTATGTTGTTGCCTGAATAGATGTTGCTCCAGTAACAACACCTACTGTTGATACTCCAGACACAACTAGAGTATTAGCAGACACATTTGATGTGTCCATACCTACGTTTGTTAAACCAGAACCATCTCCATGGAACGATGTGGCAGTAACAGAATTGATACCTAAAATATTAGCAGCACCATCGCCTTTTAAATTATCATTAATTGTAGTAATGCCAACAATCTGAAGACCACCATTAGTAATATTGATACCCTGATTTGCAGTAATGATACCAACAGAATCAATGTCAGTTACATCTTCATAAGTCAGAGTACCACCAATTGTGACATTGCCAAGGAAAGTTGCAACACCTACTACAATTATAGTATCTGCAGACACATTTGATGTGTCCATGCCCACATTTGTAAGACCAGAACCATCTCCACTAAATGCTGTTGCAGTAATAGTTCCACTTACATTATTTGTAATAAATCCAGCACCATTTGTCAACTCATTGTTGTTGGTTGGGATTGTAGGAGTATTGGTTAGATCATTATAGCTTCCAGAGAATGTAGACACCCCAGTAATGTAACCAGCCCCATTTGTCAACTCATTGTTGTTGGTTGGGATTGTAGGAGTATTGGTTAGATCATTATAGCTTCCAGAGAATGTGGATACTCCAGTGATAAATCCAGCACCATTTGTTAATTGATTGGTGTTAGTAAATGATGTGGTAATAAATCCAGCACCATTAGTCA
>Ga0209535_1000974_pt1 | contig 19729 bp, 27 predicted proteins | sample LinPmetageLP28_FD_184041 | JGI IMG/M metagenome (GOLD analysis project Ga0209535, IMG submission 184041) | Marine viral communities from the Pacific Ocean - LP-28 (SPAdes) (version 2) | ecosystem: Environmental > Aquatic > Marine > Oceanic | place: Pacific Ocean | collected 2009-08-22
ATAGTAAAATCTGTTACTCCTGCACGTTGTGCTGCACCCGGTGAACTATACTCAGTCCCATCAGGACCATAAACCATAACTGCAAGATCTGCACCACCACTAATAGGATCATCTGGTAATAATTTACTAGTGTCTATATAACCAGGATCGCCTGGGCCTAAAGGTCTTGATGGATCAAACTCTCTGTCGAACCCTAGTCTGCCTCCACCTGGGCCGCCTATTGATGGCGGTATTGGTGGTCTACCTTGTCCAAACTTTCCAAGGTCTGGTCTGTTTCTAGAAAAACCATCATCTTCTATTCCTAGTTCAAGTGGCGATCTAGCTCGTGCATCTCCTATCATGCCTCTACCAAGATCACCAAAAGGTAATTGTTGGTTTATAAGATCTTCCATGCCTGGTGGTGTAGCTGAAGTTATCCCAGGAGGAGGTGTAAGTTCTCCTGTTGTAGTTGGTGTCATTCCAGGATTAAAAATTTGTCTCATCCTTTCTTGTTGATCTATATATGCTTGACTCGGGCCACCAAAGTCTGGTTGATCTCTGTCATCAACACCGTTCATATCAGTATCTTGGAAGTCCATAGATCTTCCGCCACTGCCACTAGTATCATTACGCAGCGCTTCCATTGCATCTTCTAATGGAGTGCCACCAAATTTGCCTAAACCATCCTGTCTAAATCCATCGCCAACAGAATCAAAGTCAAAATTAGGATTGCCGCCAGGATATTGAAGATCACCTGCTCTCGCTAGTTTGTCTTTTATCGGTGTTACGCCTCCAGAGCCAATAAACTGTCCATCTGGTCCAATAATCTCTGAAGGTATTATGCCTGGACCAAAGCCAATGTCGTTTAGTTCTACTGGTTTAGGAACAGGTATGCCATCTGGACCTATTGTTGCTCTATTATCAGGATCGCGTGGATCAAGTATTTGCCCTATAGAAGTTATACCTCCACCTGGACCTCCAATTGATATTGGTTGTTGTCCTGGTATGCCCATACCTGGTCTGCCAATAGTTTGTGCGCCTGGATTAGCAGGTATTATTTTTTGAGTTAAGCCACCTGTTTGATTAATCGGAACACCAGGTAATACAGGTGCTGGGCCAAAATCTGGTAAAGGGCTTGGATCAATAGTCGGCATAAGGTCTACTGGTTGAAAATCTACCGGCAAGATACCAGGATTAAATGGAACCGAAGTTTCATTTGGCATCATAGGTATAGGTTTTCCAGGATCGCCTACTCCTACACCAATATTACTTATATCTACTGGATCATTTGGTAATGGTTGCCCTATAGAAGTTATACCTTCACCTGGGCCGCCTATTGATATTGGTTGCCTATCTGGTCTGCCTAATACTGGGCCTTGATTAGTTGGTGGTGGTGCTATAGATGTAACATTCTGTGTATAGCTTTCTTGTGCTGCTGGGTTTGCATCTAAATATTCTTTAAGTCTATTTCTATATTGAACATCAGTTGAAGAGCCTTGTTTTTGTTCTCCTGTTATAGGGTCTGTATAATACATTATATCCGAAGTCCCTATTTGTGGAGGCTGTGGTGCATCAGGAAAAGCTGAACGAAAGGCATCGCTTCCAGCTTGTCTTTGCTGTCTTAATTCATTTTCTTTTTCTCGTTCTATAGCTTCTTGAGCATATCTAGCTTTTTCTTCTGGTGTTGGTGGAGGACCTAATGATACGCCAGGGATAATATTTGATCCACCATTTCCAGTTATAGGACCACCAAAATTAGGTGGTCTGGAAGGAGGTGCTATAGGTCTGCCAATAGAAGGCGGCCTACCGATTGATATTGGTGGTGGTGGTCTACCTATACTTGGTGGTTTAATAGGCATAGGACCAGATCCTGGTCCTTTATTTAATATTGGTGGTCTAACAGGCATAGGCATAGGTCTAGGTCTATTAATAGGCATAGGCTGTATCATTTGTGGAGGTCTACTAATAGGCATAGGCTGCAAATTTTGCGGTGGCCTTATTGGCATAGGCTGTATTTGTTGCGGAGGTCTAGCAATAGGCATTGGCATAGGTCTAAGTCTAGGTTGCGGCATAAATCCGCCACTAACTTTTCTACCACCCCCACCCTTATTGGGTAACGTACCTAAACCTGTTTTTGTTCTTCTAATTAAATCTTTAAGTGCCATAGCTTTCAAATAACCCCATCATTTCGTACATTAAATCTGTGCCTTTTTTTCTATCTTCTTCTCCAGATGGTGTCAGGGTTACTATCCCTTCATTATTTTTCATATCATAGGAACCAGCGCCACGAACGGCTGCACCAGTCATTACAAACTCACCATCTGAAAGCATAGCAGGAACATCGTCACTTGTTTCGGTTCCTGGGCCCTCTATAAATCCATTCTTTCTATCAAAATCTTCTACAGCTACATTACCGCCTGTTGCGTAAGCCATAGGCATTACATAACCACCCATGTTGTAACCCATTCTTTCTACAACTTCTGGTGCTACTTGAGCCAGTGATTCCAAACCTGCATTTGGATATACGCTGCCTCCATCATTCATACCTTGTGGTTGTTGTTGTGGTTGTCCGCCGGATAAAGTTGGCATAGTGCCTTGTGGTAATAAACCAAACTCAACTGGGTTAGGTGCATCTTGGCCCATTCTTCTTGCGATCTCAGCTTCTATATTATATCTACCACTTGCATCCATAGTCGTAAGTGGTGTTAAAGGAACACCCTGCATGTTTTTGGTTTCATCGTATGCCATCTTACCAAGCTTACCTGCTATACCAGCAGCACCCATTAAGCCTAATATACCACCCATACCACCACCGCCACCACCAGTCATACCACTCATCATGTTGCCAAAACCACCACCAGCGCCAGAAGCTAACTGCTGAAGCTGTTGTAATTGTGTTGGATCCATAGCTTGTTGCTGGGCAGGAGTCATGCTGCTTAAAGTTTGTTGTGCTATTTGTGCTGGTGTGCCGCTACCCATACCCATTTTATTAGCAAGGCCTTGACCTGCTGTTGGGCCACCTGCATAAGAAGATCCTGTTTGACCAAACATACCGCCTGCTAATGGATTGGTTAAACCGCCCATAATTCCGCCAAAGCCGCCTGCTGTACCGCCTGCAATAGATGAAATGCCTGGTATACCTAAACCTGCTATGCCACCAGCTGCACTTGAAGCTAGTCCACCTAATGAACTTGCAACACCGCCTAGTCCTATTTTAGTAAGTCCCTTTGTAGCCAATCCACCCAATCCGCCCAGTGCTCCACCTAAAGCTGTGCCGACACCAGGAATAAACATAGCTATTGGTGCTACTTTTTTAACTACTTTTTTAAGACTTTTTCCTATTTTTTTAAAGAAGCCAAACTGCTCTAAACCAGTAGTAGCATTTAAACTTGCAATACCAATGCCTGCAACAGCTTCTTCTGGGTTTATATCAAACTCATTAAATTTGCGCTCAAGCATAGATTCAAACTGTGCGTCCTCTAAAAACTCTGGTGGTATAACTACCTCACCTGGTCTTAAGTGCGCTAATTCTGTGTCTTCGCCTTCACTTGCTTGTTTTAATTGGTTTGCTAAATTGGATAATGGTGCTTGTGTAACTTGTTGGCCTTTTTGTAATAAGTGTTGTAACTTAGCCTCGTCTTCTTGGGACATGTTCTGTGATTGATTGTAAATCTCCATTTCTTCATTAGAAATAGTACCTTTTGACTGACCAATCATATCCATAGGATTCATACCACCAGTAGCTTGATTGTAAATCTCCATTTCTTTATTAGAAATAGCTCCTTTTGACTGACCAATCATATCCATAGGATTCATACCACCAGTAGCTTGATTGTAAATCTCCATTTCTTTATTAGAAATAGCTCCTTTTGACTGACTAGCCATGTCGCTAGTAAAGTTCGCTATCCGGTTTTGTAATTGTTCGCTTATTGCCATAATCTTAACTTATTGTTACCGTTACTGTTCCTAAACTCATTGTAGCAGATATTCCACTTAGATAAGTTTGGTGTTCATACAAGTTTCTAAAGTTTGTACCATCGAAAGCTTGATGAACATTCGTTGTAGAGTTAAATATAATCGAGCCTGTAGCGAATTGCAATTCAGATACGTCAGTATTTGTATAATGTCTAACTGAATCTGGATCAAATGCAGACAGATTTATTTCCAAAACTCTTATCAATCTGTTAAATGTCACAGAATCAACTGAATCACCTTGAGCTTGCGGCAACCTGGTTTCTAACAGCTTACCCATTATCTACGTCCAGATGAAGTTACTTCTAACCTAGTTGAACCCAATCTCCATTTATAATTCTTTCTATCATCCTCAGTGTTATCATCATCTGACTCAAACCTAAAAACAATTTGTCTGCTACGAGATCTTAGACTTCCAAAAGTAGAAGTTTCTGTTAATTGTGTTGTAGAGCTAGTAACTAAAGACTCACCATTGTAATCTCTGTTTTTTAACACAAAATTAATTGCTGGCGTTTGCGAAGTGTCAACTGTAGAAACAAATTTTATATCCGGAATTATTTGTTTTACAAAAACAAAATTTCCACCATCTGCAATGTCTAAATCTGCTGACTCTATAAAGACACCATCCATAGAGGATTCGTCATCATTAAAACCAGTTTCGTGTTGGTATAAAAAGTGTGAAGAAGCGACAGAGTTTGTTGCCAATGGTTTATCTTCAATACCAGTATCTAGCCAAGCATATCTTACTAAAGATCCAATACTCCATGAATTTTCTTCGTAGTTGTAAATAACATAACGTGAGATTTCACCTGTACCGTCTTCAATAGAAGGATAAAAAAACCATACTTCTGAAAATGCGCTATTTAATGTTGTATGACATTTAAAGGCTTGGTCCAGGTCAAGATCTGAAAATACATAGTCTTGTACCGAACACGGTAATTTTTGCACTGAGCCGTTATATGTGTAGAAAGCGTTTTTACTCATAAAGTAAACACCAGCTGGCGCATTGACTGCTGCTTTAGGGCCTACAAGACCAGCACCTTCATTAATAAGGTTTAATGCAAAAGTAAGTGGAGGTCCAATAAACTGCATACTGTAAAGAGATGTATCAGTCCATATTAAAATTTCTTGTCTTGATTTTAAGCCACCAATAATTAAAGAGCCGCTTGACAACCTAATATCACCAGCTGTATTGGTCGACAAGGATTCAAACTCTAATTCATTTTCTTGGTCACTAAATGCAACAAGCATGGGATCAGATGCACCAGTCCTTGAACCGCTTGAAATAGGATCAGCTCCCAATACTATCAAATGTCTATCAGTTTCAGATGTAATAACCTGTAACCCAACCGTTGGAACTAAATTAGCACCACTTATACCAGATAGCTCTAGTGCTCTTACACTCAAACCATTGTTTTCTTTCCAGCGGTAGATACCACCACCTCGGGGATTAATTATTAAATCTTCACCAAAATTATCATGTGTCCATAATCTAAGTTGTCCAGATGCACTAAGAGCGCTAGAAGATCCAAAGGTTCCAAAACCCCACGTTCCTGCACCCCAACCAGTAGATTTTACATAGGTGTCAAGGCCAACATTAATTTGATAAGCTCCATCCACTCCGGATCCACCATTACCAGAATCGCTGCTGTTTGCAGTAGCGCTTGCTACAAAAGTATATGTATTAGCTGTAGGTATTGCTGTAACAACTTGTTCTTGGTTTAATACAGCAGCTGTTATGTTGCCGCCTAATGATGCGGCACCACTAATGGTTACAAAATCACCTACTATACAGCCATGGCTTGAATCAGTTGCAGTAATAATTGCAGATCCATTGGTAGCTGCAAATGTAATACCGTCAGTAGTGGTTGCTCTTATTGGTGTGACATCGTTAAAAATGCCACCAGATTCAATGTAATATTTACTTGTCGTGCCTAAACCGAGAAAACGTGTGCTGCCTAAAGATATCCAACTATGCAGAGCTCGGGCTGAACCAAGATAAGAATTTGGTGATGCTTTTTCCCAACCGCCTATTTTTTCTACGCGGCCTTTTCGAAAACGAATCTTGTCACCATCTACCCAACCGCCTTTATTTGAGTAATCAGTCTCTTCTTTATTTATTCCAGGCTTGAATTCAAATTTTGTTATTGGCATATCTAAATTTTACCATAACCCTAATTAATTTAAGCTAATCTAATAATAGCGCCTGTAGCTGTTGGACTTGGAAAAACAATGGTGAAATCACCAGCTGTGCTTGTTTTGTCTCCGCCAAAATCTATAGAAGCTATTGCTTTGTTAGAATTTGTTGAATTGTATATCAAACAACCTCTAGCGGTGACTGTTGCTGTACTAAAAGTAAAGTCTGCGAAATCACAAATAGCTGTAGTACCAGACGTGCTAGGTGTGACATTCGTAAGAGTACCGCCACCAGAAGAGTAATTAGTACCTGAAACCTGGTTGGTTGTTGAAAAAGCAGTAGTTGATGCTCCCAACGTAGCTGAAGATGTATAAAGTGCTAACTTAATTGAGTCTGCACCTTGCGTGAGGTTGTGTCCTTCAACAAGTATTTCTTGTTTAAAACTTGTTGCTATTGCCGATGTAATTGCCATTTCTTAAAGCTCCTTAATAATCTTAGCCATGTCATCATGGCCTTGTTGCCTTAATAAATTCACATACGTCACATTTTTAGAATTTATTGCGTTCTTTATACTATGTAAGATTACAGTATAAACTTGATTTTGGAAAGCCAAAGCTTGTTGTTTAATATGCTCAGGTGCTTCCATAGAAACTTCACATATTTTTTTAGTAGCTTGAGCTGCCCAAAATTCTGGATCATGGCCTTTGTTATCAGTAACATGCACACCGACTTGGCCTAATTTTATAAAGCTGTCGGTCATCCTTTGTATGGCTCTGGTGGTGCTACATCTTCGTTAATTTTCAGACCTTCTTTTGCTAACTTTTCGTTAATTTCATCATAGTTACCAATAATCCATTTACCTTTATTTGGTATAGCTACCAATGGTTTTTCTAATCTGTGATAACCATAGAGTCTTTCTGGTGCCGGGACATTACAATCTAATATAGTAGATCTATTACTAACTCCGACAATTACATTATTTTCCATAAGCTTGGAGATCCAAAACTCAACACAAGCTCTGCCGGCTTCAGCTAAGTGCATATTTTCTTTATAAGAAAAATCAATACCGAATAAATCTACTTGCGCTACTTTGTTATACATAGCAAAAGCTAATGTATATGCAACTGTATTGTTAAAGTAAGCACAGCTTGTAGCGTTACAGACTTCTTCTAATGGATATAAAACCGCTTTTGGTACTCTGGCATCTAATTCGCAGGTGTACACTGGGTACTTGCCCTCTGTTAATACTCTAGTCATTACGCTTGTTTGTCTACCTGCGTCATTACTATCAAAAAACCGACTCGCAGGATCCATCATAAAAAGTCTGTCACAACCATAAGTACCAGCAGCTGAGTTAATGCACCAGGCTTCGTCCCAGGTTCTACCATTTTGTAAGCCTATAGCGTAATCAACTTGTGATAAGCCAAGACCAATTATGGCTACTTTCTTGCCCTCTAGGGATTTTATTGGTTTCATTAAGATACGCCAGTGCGTAACTGATCGTATCTGTATTCGTCACGTGTACCGCGACCTTCGGATATTGTCTTCATTCTAGCAACCGCCTCCTTGAATCTAGCCTCAAATTGGCCAATGACATCGGGTGGTTCTTTTAAAAAGACTGCACCTTCAACTAACGTGCCGTACAACAATGCGTCTGGATAATTCGTAGACAAAAATGTTGTACCGCTGTCACTACCACTTGTTAATGAAGCTGGTTTATATAAATAATGCAATTCTACCGTATAACCTGAATCGGGTATAGGTGATACTTCAAAAGAAGTATCGTCAAATAATGAATAATATTTTGGCTGGCCTGTCGTTGTACCAGGTGAGTATTCCTTCATAAATGATGGGTGTTTAAAATCTAAATAGTCATAAGTATTGGTACTTATCACAGCAAGACTAAAAGGTGCATAAAAATCTACAGGTGTTGCTAAAAATCTATTGGATGTAGTAAGCGTGCCCTGCACATTTTTTCTTTGGTTTGGTAATTGAACTACATTAAAAATTCTATTTTCAGCTTCTTTTATAAAAGTCGGTAATTGATTGGTAAAGGTAGTTTCTGATACTTGTAAATAATCTTGTACTGCTGTTTTTAATGTTGCTAATGTAAAACTCATGTTGTTGTTACCGTTACAGATCCTACGCTTGCAGTCACCTTAAAGGTTGTAAGCTGTGATCCTAATTTACCACTACCTATATTACTATAAACTATAAAGAAATTGTTATCATCACTTGTGTCTAGTCTTGCATCTTTAATTGCTTGCGGATCTCCGGGGACAGACTTAGGATCTAACTGAGGATGTTTCGGACTCCATTGATCTGGACCTACTAATAAACCATCCCAGGTTTTCTTCATATCGCGTAGATTATAACGAAATCCTGTTATGTCGCAGATACCATAAGCATTTTTGTTAGATGCAAAAGCCATTATGCGCTGTTATAGTTTCTAAGATTAGGCGCAACTCTAAAAGATGCTCTATCTTCGTCAGCAGACATAGCTCTATTAAATTCTTCGTCATAGATTGATTTTAACTGACCTGTTAATTGTGGTGCTTTTTTCATAGAAATGTAATAAGCCAAGCCAGCTGCTAAACATGGATAAAACCTAAAAGGTACCTCCATGGTATTTGTAGCCGCGTCTGCATCATCAATTCTTGTTAAGACATTCATGTGTATTGTATATTTATCAGAAAGATCTGGTGTAGGCCAAACGCTTATAGTCGGACTTATTTGTTTATCTATAAAAAATTGGTTCGGTCTACCTTCACTTGACTTGGTAACTATGTTTGAATATTCAGCTCTACTTAATCTTGTCATCGAAATATCAGTTACCTCAGTACCAGAAGTTTCTCTTACAAATACGTCTAATACATCTATTGGTGCTGTGCTGTTAACAGTATCAACATTGTAGGTAGATGTTGATGCAACCATGTCAACTGTTTTCTTGGCTATAGTCCACTGATTCAAGCCTCTGTTGGCCCATTCAGCAAGCATAATATTAAGACTTCTGTTTGCTGTTTTAAGATCATACCCGGTTCTAAGCTCTAAACCACAACGCTCAAAAGCTTCTTCAATGTATTCAGCTACATCTGGTTCAAAATTTTTACTGTTACTTGTTGCCATTATTTTTTCCTTTTGCTAACTACCTTTTTTTTTGACATTTTTTGACTTTACTCCAGTGTATTTCTTTTGGTCTTGTTTTATTTTTTCTAACTTTTTTGCTTGAGCAGCGTGTAACTTGCTTGCTTTTTTTAGGCCTTTAATAACTTCGTTTAAATCTTTTGTATAGTGCATATCAATCTTCGTATAAATTGTTAAATGTGATTGATGGATCTAAATAACTTTCATGTGCCTCTGCTGAATGTTTATACTGGGACGGTTTAAAATCTGGTGGACCGTCACCTGTAACCCAAAGAGCAGGACTTGTTGCTCTTACTCTGTTATTCGGTAAAGCAATAATATTACCTTTCCATTCACAATCTTCTGTTATATATAATACATGAGATTGTTTGTGTTGTGCAGGATCATCTGCAATGTGTGAATTTGTGTAGTCTACAGTAAATAAATATTTGGCCGTATAAAACTCAGATCCTATTTTTGCCAGCCAAGGTGAAGAGCTAACTCTATCCATGACAATTACAGAATGATCTCTAGCTTCACAGTCCCAAGGTTGCGCTAAATGGTCTTCCATAGGCTCTGGGAAGTCTTCTAAAGGGATATCTGCTACAAGAGCTTGTATTGGCATCCTTGCCCACATAGCTCCACCGTGTATGTTGCCTTCATCCCAGTCTTCACAATTATCTTCACAACCAGTAAATACTACTTGGAAGCTTAATGATCTATCTGGGATAGTGTTTACAGCTATAGCTAAAGCATGCAGATATTCGCCATGATATTTCTCATGGTTACAAGTAAACTCTCGTCTTATCCAGCATTTGAAATGAGGTATATTACTTATTAAATGTGTCACGATATTTAAACCTCCTATTTAGATTGTATATTCACCGCCTCTAGTGGCTGCGCCCATACCTCTTGCTACGCCTTTTGTTTTTTTCATAATGCTACCACCTTTGGATTTCTTCATAATGCTTCCACCTTTGGATTTTTTCATTATGTTGCCGCCCTTAGACTTCTTCATTATGTTTCCGCCTTTAGATTTTTTCATAATGCTTCCACCTTTGGACTTCTTCATCATAGCACCACCTTTGGACTTCTTCATTATGCTTGCACCTTTAGATTTTTTCATTTTGACTCCTATCGTCTACCATATAAACCAGAGTTACCTGGTTTGTTTTTATTAATAATACCACCATTGGCCGCAAATGTTTTAACATTTGTAGGCTTGCCGCCTACGCCTTGTTTTTTTGCTCTTTTTCTAGTTACCGCAGATTTTTTTTGTGACTCAGACATACTAGCTGCTTTTGCAGCCGGCACACATTTCGGATACTTTCTTTTGGCATCTGCTTTTTGTTTGGATCTACCACACTTTTTATAGCCACCACCCTTTTTTTTAGAGCCTATATCAACCCAATCTTCTTTAAACCACTTAGTAAGACTCATTCTAGCTGCGTGGGACTTTGGTTTTTTTGCGTTTGTTTTGCATCATAGCGCCACAACCTCTGCCTTGTTGCATGACTGCGCCACCATTAGCTAAAGATACTGCGCCACCTGCTGCTTTCTTTGCGCCTTTATAGCCACCGCCTCTTTTCTTATAAGTTTTTACCAACCAAGCATTTGCATAAGCGCTTGGGTAGACATCAAACTTACGTTTTGCTTCTGACTTTACGCTTGAATATAAACTAGGGTTGGTTACGTTACTGGGTGTTTTAGATTTTGCCATTAGCACTTCCACCTTCTTCTTGCTTGCCTAATTCTTGAATTAGGATCGTTTTTTGTTTTAGCAGAGCTTTTCTTAAGTTGTCCTAAAGATCTAGCGCAATAAGACTTACGCCTTTTTGCTGCTTTGCTACCTTTTTTTACCTTGCCTGTAACCGCAGTTTTTAACTTAGATCCAAGGTTTGCCTTTCTATAAGCAGCGACACCTTTTTTAGTCATTCCAGCGCCTTTCTTAGTAGGCCTGTAATTACCACCTTTTTTTGTAGTCTTAGGTATCGCCTTTTTTGGTTTTCTAGTAGGCACCTTTACGCATGAAAAGCAGTCATTGTTCCAAAAGTAGCTACTGTATATTGAACATAAATACCATTATTAAACAATATTCCATTATCTGGAACAGTAATATCTCTTGTTGCAGTTGCACTTGCTACACTTCCAAGTTTAAACAAACTTGTTCCAGTAGGTGAATTTTTTAAGAAATCTACGTTGCCTGCATTTGCAGAGCAAACCATGTTAATACCCTGTAGTCTTGTTCTGCCTGCAAATAAGACATCTGCGGCCGAAGCATTTACACCAGCTGAGACATTACCAGCTGGATTACCAACTGCTGTAATGCTTGTTACTGTTTTAAAATACGCAGATCCGGTAGCTGTACCAGCATTAGCGCCTGTTATAGATTCTGTTTGTGCATCGCCGTTTACATCTGTGCCAACCACTGTAAATGATTTACTTGAATCATTACCGGCTGATAATATAGTCACGATCCTACCTGCATTAAAAGTACAAGAACCACCAGAAGCAAGCGCACCACCTATTGTAAGTGCTGCGTTATTTCCAACTGCTGCTGCTGCTGAAATACCATCTGCATCTAAGGCTACTGTATCGGCAGTTATAAAAACTGCCGTTACGTCTGATCCAGTTAGTCTAGTTGCCATTATTTACTCCTTATGCGAATGGAGTAGCTAAAGTACCATCTGCAATAAGTTTATCTGAGTTCAGATGCCATACTGCTGCTGCACTTCCTTGGCCACCTGCTGCAATTCCTGTAACAGTTATAACACTGCCTAAGAATCCACCAGTTGTGCCACCATTCATAGAAAAGACATCATCGTCTGATCCGTCTGCTAAAAATATTTTTGCTTGAGCAACATTGTTATCTTTATCAAACAATGTGACCATTGAGTAAGCTGTAAAGCAGTCAACTGCTGTAGCTCCTTTTATAGTTAATGCGTTTGAAGTAACAGTAGTACCAACAATAAACTTGTAAGTAACTCCTACTGCTGCTACTGGTAAAGTTACCACTACACCAGCTGCTCTGTTAAATACAAAAGTTGTTCCACTTTCTGCTGCTGTTGCTGATTTAGTTGCTGCTGTTAAAGATTCGTAAGGTAAAACAAGGTTTGTAGCACCTGTCATTTTAGATGTACCTGTACCGCTAATATTACCGCTTGAGTCGATGTCAAAGTTTGTTGTTACTGCTCCAGTTTTTGCTGTAACGGTGATTTGTTCGAAGCCGTTTTCGGCTCTTACTGGACCATTAAATGTTGTGTTTGCCATAATTTCCTCCCGGAAATAAGTCTTATCGTCTTGGCTTGTCTGCTAGGTCAGTCGATAAAACAAGTTAAAAAAAATCCTAGTAATAAAAGTTTACTACTAGGACTCTTTATTAGCAACTAAATTTAAGCTACTTCATATCTTAAATTTTCTATCTGTGTAATACAATCAGCTGCTGTGGTGTAAAGAATTCCAATACCTCCAGCGGCAACCCAAGCATCAATATTCTTTTTTCTATCATCAATTAGAACAAAACCAGGTTCTGCATAAGCTGCTTTTTGTTTGCCTGTAAATGTGCAAGTTATAACAGTATTCGGATCTACATGCTCGCGGATCCAGGCTGTTTTATCTTTTGCAACCTTTTGTCTATTAAGCTTGCCGGTACAAGTCAAAATCTCCCAATAGACTCCTAAGTTATTAATGTAATTCATAAGATCTTGCATATCAGTCATAGGCGGTAGATCTTTGAATAGGCCTTTGTTACTAAGTGCAATTTTATTGTCGTCATACAAGTCGTCAGTCAAAGGGCCATTCAAATACTTTGGCCCTTGAACGCCCTGGACGAAGTCAGCTAAGACTCCGTCCATGTCAACAAATATTCTATTTATTGGTATCATTATGCAATCCCATTTTTAACCAAGCACTCACCATAAACATGATTAGCATAACTGTTTAGTTTTAATTTAATCTGTTCTTGCTCGGCATCTCTTTTTGCCTTTTCTTCTTGATCCATCATTGTTGTATTAACAATCTCAACCTTTACAAATTTCTGACAATGCATAATTGTTTTAGCCTCGCAAATCTTAGCTCTTTGAGCATCGGTCAACTTGGTAACATCAACTTTGTTTTGGAAATGAGCAAGACTTTCTTTGGTGGCCCACTGAGGATCCATACCAATAGTCTTGATATGTCCATCTTCGTTCTCATAAAGAACCTCAATACCGCTATAAGTGCTCTTTTTCACAGCGCACCATTTGTCAGTCTTTGGATTTAAAGTCTGGTAACAAAGTCTGTCACCTCTTTTAGTTGTCTCAATCCAGTATTTTCTCTTGGTTCTCAGTTTGTATCCCCAAGGATAATCCTCAACCACAACCGCGTTATCAGCTGCGTCCTTGTTATAAATTACTGTCTTTATCATACTTACTCCTTAGCCCGGGTAGGCCATTAATGTGCCAGCATCGTATGGTTCTGCCATCCAACCAGCTTTGGTTAATATCTTTTCCATCTCTGGAGCTACTTCATAACCCCACTCTTCATAACAATCATAAAGCGGCATACCGTTGATAGCTTGACCATCTTCACTACCTCTGAACCAGATCCCTGCCTCACCGGTATCATTAAATTCGGCCATAGGCGTAGCTTTTACTCTTGGATAAAGTTTATTAATTTTTGCAATCAATGCTTTCTCTTTCATATTTTCTCCTTTTTGTTTTTCATTTCAATTCCCACATAACTAATATACTAAAATATGCAACTAATTGCAAGTATTTGCATACATTTATACAACTTATTTTAGGTAAAAAAAAGGGCCTTTTTGAGGCCCTTTGTTTGAAATACTTGAGTAATAAACGGTATTTCTAATCGTTCATTTATGCGCCTTGTGAGCCGTAGACTCCTCTCCAATCGGAGAAACCAAAACTATATCTTTCACGTGCTTTGTAACGAATGTTTCCAGTACCGAAATCTGGTTCCATGGAAGTTTCCATGCCAGTTCTTTGGAACATTTTAAGGCCATCGCCTTGTGCTGTTACAGAAGTCAAGATAAAGAAAGCATCTGGATCTGTCAAATAATGATTAACAGAATAACCACCAGGTAAAACACCTGTGTTAGCTATTGCATTAACATCATTGTCAGCTGTGCCAGATCTTAACTGAGAATTAAGAATTCTGTCAGCAACAAAAACAAGTTCACTAGGAACAATAAGTTTGTCAGCTTGAACAGAAACAATTAATCCTTTGTCATCTGTGAAATTAGATATGTCAATTAAAGCATCTTCTAATGAAGTTTCATTAAGATCAGCCATTGATGTTGCTCTGTTTGCAGCTGAACCACCACCACCAAGGGGATGATCTGTTGCAATTAGAGATTTTCCGTCTCCTCCAGTAAAGCTACTTGAGAAAGCGTTATTTAAAACATCTGCGCCTTTGACTTCTTTCGAATTAGCCATAGATCTTGCAAGTGCTTTAACATATCTTTTACCTAAAGAATCATAGAGGTTGTCTTCAACAGCTTCTTCAGTTAAAGCAAACGCTAATGCCACTGTATCGTGGGTATAACGTGCGCTGTAACTTTCGTTAGCGTTGTCAAAAACTACGCTTTGACCTTCAGTTTTAGTTGGTGCAGAACCAAATCCAGTAATCAGGACTTCTTCTTCAAACGCTCTTGATGAGTCTTCAATAGAGAAGATTTCTTCATATTCGCGATTGTATTCGTCATAAGAAAGTCCGAATAAGGAATTTAATCCAGGTTCTAACTCTTTAGCGAGTTGAGCTCTTGATATTGCCATTATTATCTACCTTATGCTAGACCAGCACCTTTTTGTCCCATAATGTGGTTTTGAATCACACATAGTACATTGGTGTTGGCGGATGCTACATCCGAGTTATTAGGATCCTGGGAAATATCTAATGCTTTCAGAGGTAATGTTGCGGTAGTGTTACCGGTCGTTACGTCTAATTCCATATTAGATACTCCAGACTTAGTGTCGCCTACAGGTGAAGCATCCACAATGTCAAAGTTACCAAACAGGTCTGCTACCGGGAAGGTATCATCTGCTTGGACTTCAAACACTACGTTTGGATCATCCACGATAAAGGCTATTATATCCGAGGCAGAGATACTACCAGGATATGTGTTTTTAAATACTTGTTCGCCTGTGGTTGGATCAGTGTATTGAACACCGTTAAACACTCCGACAATCGGAACGGTCCCAGTTGCAACGTGACGGCCTAAAACCCCAGCTGTTAGCTGAGTAACCAAATCACCTTGAAAAAGAGGTGTTGTAACTCCACTCGCTACTCTGTATCGGCTTTGACCGCCAGAATAGGGAGCTCCACCCATCATACGAACAGGCTTACATCCAAATGCGCTATTTTTATTAGCCATTTAAAATTCTCCTATTAATGATTGTTACTTTTTCCCAAAAGTAACATTAGATTCTCTTTTTGAATCGTACTTAACATATCTACCATCGCGCTTAGATTCATTAAACACATTATTGTCTAACGCATCTTTAGCTTGTTGGCTTTTCCCTGCGTAATATTGATTACGCTCTTGGACTGTTTCAAGTGGCATTTTCGCCAAGAGTAATCCTTCGTTATATACTATGCCAGCATGTCTACCAGAATCGTGTGTAGGTAATGCAAATTCTTGTGGTAAATCAGTGCCTCTTACGAGTTCCCAACCTTCCCTTAATCTTCTGCTTACGTTACTTCTGTCTTCCTGTCCCAACATAGATTCCCTTATCCAACGATATTGGTATCCATCTGGTGCAGGAGGTGTTTCTAGTTTTCTTACCGGCCTCCATGGTTGTCTGCGAGCTTCTTTAGCGTGAGTCTCGGATTCACGGGATTGTCTGGTTGGTTCTTGCTCTATTTCATTAGTCATTATTTTGCCTCTCGTTGTGAAATTTTTTGTTTCTCTTTTGCAACAGATTTTAACCACACGTCCTCTGACATATTATGCGGCTTCAAACCTTTAAGACGTTCGACTTCTGATTTAGAAAAAGTCACTCCGTTCTTTTTGCCTTGTGTTTTTTGTCGACTTCCAACGGAAGCAGGAGCAACTCTTTGCACAGCGGGTTTAGCTCCTTCTTTGGCGACATTTTGCCCAGACTGTAAGTCTGGATAAACTTTGTAAACTCTAGTGTTCAGCTCATCATAATATTCATCTGAGTCAGCGTCAAAACCTTCGTTAATTAAATTGTAATGGGTAAAATATGCAAACTGTGTAGCCTGTGTGTTAGTAGCATCGCTGTTATCACCATACCATTGGTTTTGCTCATGCCAGCTCTCAGCTTCTTTGGTTGCTTTTACTTCTTGTTGTTGTTGTGGTTCTTGATAGTATTGTTGTGGTTGCACAGGCTGTGGATTAGCAAAAGCTTGTTCGCTTTGTGCTTTAGCCATTCTAACTTTTTCTTTTTGAATACTAAGATCGCTTTTTAAGGTATCAGCTTTTGACATTAAATCAGCATCATTTGACGCAACAGCTTTTTTATACAAGTCATGGGCTTGCATCTCTTTTGCATTTATTGCTTCTTCTTCTTTTTGAATTAAAGCATGCCTTGTTTGCATCCTTTCTTGTCCATAAGCAATATTTTCAGCTTCTCTTTGCGCTAACATTTGTTCTAATCTAGCGGCCTTTTCTTCTGCTGCTCTATGTCTTTCGTTTAGTTTATTAATCCGTTTTGAAACGGACTTTGTGTAATTATCTAACTCGTCTTCTGGAGAAGCCTCAACTATATCCTGTTCTACTACCTGTACCTCAACCTCTTCAACTTCTGGTTGAATTACTTGTGTATTTTCTTGTTCATTCATATTTATAAACTCGCTATGTCATCGGGATCGAGTATGGTGGCTATAACTTCATCATCATTAATGATTCTGACCTCTGCACCGTCCTCCAATTTAAACCTAGAGCCAGAGTAACGCCCTATTAAAACCCATTGTTTTTCTTCACACCAGGGGGTTTCTCCATACCTTGACTCATTGTTATAGCATAGTGGTCCTTTTTTTACCACATAAGCAACAACTGTAGCCAAAGCCTCACGATCGGTAGTTTGTTTTGTAAGAAGGATACCGCCCTCTGTTTTTGCCTTACCAGTGTAGGGTAGAACTAACATACGCCAACCGGTTGGTTGTGGCATACGATCTAAAACTGTCTTGTCTAATAGAGAAGGATCTAAAACCCTGGACTCTTCTTTTATGTAAGCATCTGCAACTATGTCATTTGTAGATTTTAATTCTGCCATTTATTTTTCCTGATAAAAGTCTTTTAATTCGTTTAACACGTAGTATAAAGCAGAAAGCTCACCTTGCAAATATTTATAATGTTCTATATCTTTTAGCGAACCGGACATTAAAGTTTCTGCTATTTGTTCTTCTCTATCTTTAACCTTACGTTTAATAAAGTCTAGTAAACTTACGTCATCCATTATTTTTTAGCCGGTCTGCCTCTTTTTTTGGCAGGAGCTTTTTTCTTGACAACAGTTTTTTTCTTAACAGGTGCTTTTTTTGTTACAACTTCTATTACTGGTTCCGGGACTACAACTTCTTTGGTAGTGGTTGAACCAGATATTTTTGCTAATTTTTTTGCAATTCTTTGGTCACTTTTTGCTTGTTTATCTATCGCAGCTTGTTCCATATCTGCAAAATGTTTAGCTTCAGCAATTCTATCTAAGTTTTTTTGTTCTCTAAGTTTTGCTATATATTCTTGTCTTGTGTCCATACTAGTTCCTCGTTTTTGTTTCTAATTCTAATAGTTTTAGATCTGCATTTTGTTTTAAACGATCTATTGCTACATTAAGCTTATCATCTGCTATATCTTTTTGCACATTTATGCGTTGTCCTTGTAATTGCGCTTCTTGCATTTTTTCTTGCGATCTTTGATTTTGTTTTTGCATAAATTGCTGTGACTCTATATCCATTTCTTTATCTTTTAGATCTAATTCTGCTTTTCTAATTTCAACAAGAGGATCTCCGCCATCGCCTTGACCTATAGACTGTAAAAACTCATTAGTGAGTTGAGCCATAATTGGTGAGCTAACTTGGTCTTTAATAAGTGCAATTTGTTGTTGCATTTGTTGTGCTTGTTCTGGTGCTACCTGTTGCATCTGCTCTTGCATTTGCTGTATTTGTGCTTGCGCTTCTTCTGGCATTTGTTGTGCTGACATTTGTGCAGATAAAAACTGTAGGTGTTGCATGCAATGGCTAACAATTACAGATTGTATTTGCGGATTATCTTGCACAATTTTAGTTAAGAATAAACTCTTATGAGTATCCAAATGAGCTTGATGATTCTGTCCTTCAAAGGCTTGTGCTGGTTTGCCCATCAATAAACTTGCATTTTCTGTTCCTGCATCTACTGGCTTAGGAGTATTGTCAGCTGGTGGCTTTATTAAGGCTTCTACATTATCCACACCTAAAGCTGCATACATTCTTTTGTAAGCTTCGTATATACCAGTAGGACCATGTATTTCTGGATTAGATTGAACCATTTGTAGTAGTTCTTGCGCTAAAGTTATTCTTTGGCTTTGTGAAAATATATTAGGATCTGAAACAGGTACTACATCTACGCGGCCATCAAAATCAGCTTGCTTGATTTCATTAGGTCCAGAACCAGTAGCAAATTCATAAGCAGGTGGTAAATACTCACCAAAAACTTTTGCTAATAATTTAAACTCTAATCTTTGTGCGTAATGTAATCTTTTGTGTATTGCACTCATTACTTTGGTGCCACGTTCTAACAAAGCAACTGTAGTACCTACAGGCATAGCTGCATTACTATCACCAACATTCATATCAGCAATAGCTGCAAATCTTTTACCAGAGTCAACTAGCAGGCCAAGAAGTTGCATTAATACATTACTAGGTTCTTTAATTGGAAGAGGTATAAGATTTTCACGCAAAGAACCCCCGGTTGTATCAATGTCTCTGAATTCACCAGGCTGCAGCGGTTCATCTTCATCACGTATTCTCATACCTCTAGCTTTAAAACCAGCAGGTAAATTAGCTAATGTACCAGCATCTATAAGCTGTCTTAATATAGATGTAGATGCTTTAGATAGACCACCGATCATGTGTGATAAACCTAGTCCATAAAAGCCGAGTCCCGGTAAAAACTTGTACTGTATGAAATAATTTATTTTGTTTTTTAGAGGATCTGCTTCTAAATAATTTCTTCTGATTGATAATATAGTTTCTGACTCTTCGTCAATAGTAACAATGTAAGGTAACTTAAGTCCTGTTGCATTGCCCTCTTGGTCTATATCTTCAAAGCCTTCAAGATCTAAAACTGTATGTACTTCATAAATAGTTCTGTTTCTGTCTTCTTTATAGCTTGGTTCAATACCTTGAATTTCGTTTATTTGTTTGTTTATTTCTGATTCGTCTTCACCATAAGTATTTTCTGGTATATCTACGTTTGCATAAAAACCAGTGACTTGTTGTTTCTTTACTTCGTTATAAGACATGCTTATTGCATGTGTAACCCTTTCAGCTGAAGATAAATCAGAAGCTTCGTAAGGTACTATA
>Ga0209535_1000976_pt1 | contig 19698 bp, 13 predicted proteins | sample LinPmetageLP28_FD_184041 | JGI IMG/M metagenome (GOLD analysis project Ga0209535, IMG submission 184041) | Marine viral communities from the Pacific Ocean - LP-28 (SPAdes) (version 2) | ecosystem: Environmental > Aquatic > Marine > Oceanic | place: Pacific Ocean | collected 2009-08-22
TTTACCTGATAGTGTATTTGGGTATGATGAATTTGGAAATATAGTATTTTATGGTGATCTAACATCATTAGCTACAGGAGTTTCTTTTGAAGATACATTAGGACAAGATTTTAGAAGTCGTCTTAACTACTATACTTTTAATAAATTTGAAGCAGCTAAACATGGTCCTTTAATTGAGGCCGCAGAAAATATTTATTTGGATAGTCAAATTGTAGCTGACCCTAATGATGCCTTTGGTAATTTCCAAGAAATACATTTAGGATATACTTTAAAAATACAAGAAGACAAACCAGTAGATAAAAACAAACAAAATCTACTTAGAAGAAGAGGAATAGCTTTAGATTCAGAAAATAATATAGTAGCTGCTACGGACTTAACTTTCTCAGATGACTTACCAGGTATAATTAATGAATTAAAATATAAATTAAAAATTAGAATAAATGAAGGTATAATAGGGATTAATACTTCTGATAAACAACCTAATCAAATAAGTGATTCTGATGCTTTAAATTTAGCAGAAGATTTAGGATCTAATCCACTAGCCCTTAGTAATATAAAAGCGGGAGCAAATAATAGAGCAACTAGCAATATTTCTTCTGGTAATGCAGCTAATTCAATAGAAGGTAAACCAATAAATCCAAACGAACCTATAGAAACAAGAATTGGAGGAGGAGATTTTGTTAAAGATGAAACTATGGGAGAAGGAAATATAACAGGTGCTAGTAGTGTAGGAGATAAAGAATCACCAAGTAGAATAATTAATACAAGAGCATTAATGGAACCTATACTTGAAGAACAAAAATCTAATAACCCTGAGGTAAAAGCAATATCAGATATGCTTAGTACTCTTAGTTCTGTAGACTCTACAACATTAAGTAACCTTCTTAAATCCCCAGGATCACAAGATTTGTCTGATCAAGAATTATTTAATACATTAAAGGAACAAATATTAAGTACAGTTGATCCAAACCCAAATAAAATTGAAGAAGTTAAAAGAAAAACAGCACAGTGGTATGAAGGTTTAAGAAAATCAACTAGAACAGAATGGGAACAATTAACATTAAATTATAGACCACCACAAAGACCTTCCCCACCTGAATATGAAACCTATTTTACACAAATAGAAGAATTAGCATTACCACAATGGATTGGAACTTTACAAAGACAAAAATATACTGAGACCGAAATTCAATATGGTATTGATGATGTTAACATTAGAGACAAATATCAAATAAAAATTGGCCCAGAACCAAATAAAGTTAAAGTAACATTACGCCCAGCGTTTAGAATAAAAAGATAATATATAAATATTTATAATCATGAAATTAGAAGCTTTTAGAAAAATAATTAGAGAGGAAGTAAGAGATGTAATTAAAGAAGAATTATCTTTAATTATGCAATCTCCTATTACTGAAACTAAAACAACTCAGAAGCCGGTTGTCGAACAAAAATTAAAGAACAACTCATTATCTGAATTAATTAATGAAACACCTCAACCACTACAATCTGCAAAACCTACACAACCTTTATTTGAAGGAGCTGGTGCTTTAGCAGATGTTTTAAACCAAACACATGTTGAAGGTGGATGGAGAAATCTTAATGGTGGAATGTCATCACAGGATGCTGTAGGATTCCAAGGAGGTATGCCTGGAGCACCTACTAAAGTAGTAGATTCAGTTGATGCAATGATATCAAATCAAAAAACATCTGATATAAACCAAGTATCAATTGATGCTGTACCAGATTTTTCGGGTTTAATGGGTAAAATGAAAGACGCAGGTAAAATATAATGACATATATAGTTAGAAATGTAGACCTTTTAGATACTAAACCTAGTACAGGTATTGGTATTACAGTACCATTTGATGGTCCAACTGGTATAAACACTACATATACAACTAAAGATACAATAAAATCAAATTTATTAAATTTTATCTTAACAGGTAAAAGAGAGAGGGTATTTAATCCAAGTTTTGGTTCTGGGGTAAGAGAACTATTATTCCAACCAATAACAGAAGACCTAGTTGATCAAATAGACAATTTAATTAGAGGCGGAGTAGATGATTATTTCCCCACAGTTGATATAAAAGAATTAGAAGTAACACTTCAACCTGATAGTAATACTTTTACTATCTACTTAAGTTATTCTATTATCAACACTAACATTGAAGATGAACTTCAAATAAATCTTAATAATGGCTGAGAGTAAACAAATACAATATTTAAATAAAGATTTTGACGGATTCAAGCAAAAATTACTTGAATTTGCTCAAATATACTACCCTGAAACTTACAATGACTTCTCAGATACATCAGCTGGGTTAATGTTAATTGAAATGGCTGCTTATGTAGGGGATGTTCTAGCATATTATGGTGATAATCAAATACAAGAAAATTATTTAGAATTTGCTAAACAAAGAAATAACTTATTATCCCTAGCTTATACACATGGGTATTTTCCACAAGTAACTACAGCAGCAACAGCTGATATAGACGTATTCCAATTATTACCATCTTCAACAGAGACTGGAAAAGTAAGACCAGACTACAATTATGCTATGATTTTAGCAAATGGTGCCCAAATTCAATCATCTAATGATAGTAGTGTTTTATTTTATATAGAAGACCAAGTTAATTTTACATCATCAGGAAGTTTTGACCCAACAACAGTATCTGTTTACTCTGTAGATAGTTCAAATAACCCTAATTTTTACTTACTTAAAAAAACAACTAAAGCATCAGCTGGTACTTTAAAAACCTCAACTTTTACATTTACAAATCCTGAGAAATTTTCAACAATACAAATACAAGATACAAATATAATAGAAGTAGTAAATATTACAGATAGTGATGGTAATAGATGGTATGAAGTACCTTATTTAGCACAAGAAACAATTTTTGATCCTGTAACTAATATAGCTGCAAATAACCCTACATTAGCACAATATAACGAGACTACTCCGTATTTACTTAAAACTAAAAAGGTACCTCGTAGATGGGTAAAAAGATTTAAATCAGACAATACCCTTGAAATCCAATTTGGTCCAGGTGTATCATCAAACCCCGATGAAATCATTACCCCTAATTCAGATAATATAGGCTTAGGTTTACCTTATGGAACAGATAAATTAACAACTGCTTGGGATCCAGCCAACTTTACTTATACTAAAACTTATGGAGTAGCACCTTCAAATACTACTTTAACAGTACAATACTTAGTAGGGGGTGGGGCAGAATCAAATGTTTCAGTTCAGTCATTATCAATATTAAATTCTGGTTCAGTTAGTTTCTTTGGATCAGGTTTAGATTCAACTCTCCAAACTACAGTTAGTGGTTCATTAGCGTTCTCTAATCCTGTAGCAGGTGTGGGAGGAGGAGATGGAGATACAAATGAAGATATAAGAAGAAAATCAATAGCTCAATTTCCAACACAATTAAGGACTGTAACCAAAGATGATTATTCTATTAGATCTTTATCTTTACCTTCAAAATATGGTAAAATATCTAAAGTATATGTTACACAAGAAAGTAGAAATTCTAACAAAATTTCTAATGAAACATATGACACAAATACTTTATCATTATATATTTTATCACAAAACAATGTTAATGATTTAGTAATAGCTGACCCTGCTTTAAAGGAAAATTTAAAAATTTTTTTATCTGAGTATAGAATGTTAACAGATGCTATTAGAATAAAAGATGCATTTATTATTAATTTAGGATTAAATTTTGATATAGTTTTATTACCTAATTATAATAATCAAACAGTATTAAATGCTTGTGTTAATGCCCTAATAGATTATTTTGATATAGATAAATGGCAAATAAACCAACCTATTTTAATTAATAATGTTAGAAATGTAATTGATAATATTGAAGGAGTACAAACAGTTAAAAAAGTAGAATTTATAAACAAAGTAGGAGAATCAGAAGGATACTCAAAATTAGCATATGATATTAAAGGTGCTAGTATAAATGAAATATTATACCCTTCTTTAGACCCATCAATTTTTGAAATAAAATACCCTAATAATGATATTCAGGGAAGAGTAGTAACAAACTAATAAAAAATGGCAATATATAAAATATTTCCCGAAAAAGATTCTTTTATCTTATCCCAATATCCTTCTCAAAATACAGGTAGAGATGAGGTATTAGAGGTTTCAAATTACAATGGAATAAATGTATTATCATCAGCTCAAGGTGATTTACCTGCCGTTACACGTGCGTTAATTCAATTTAAAACAGCGGATATAAACAATGTAATTAATAACACAATAAGTGGTAGTGCATTCCAAAGTAAATTTAATCTATATCTTGCTAGTGCTGAAAATGCACCTTTAGATTATACATTAGAAGTATACCCTATTTCAGGAGCATGGGACATGGGTACTGGAAAAGTAAATGATAACCCAAAAACCCAAAATGGATGTTCATGGGGGTGGAGAGGAGAATCAGGTTCAAATGCTTGGACAACAGCTGGAGGAGATTGGTATACAGATAAATCAGGTTCATCACAAACATTTTTATATACAAGTAATAAAGACATTTCAATGGATGTTACTGATATGGTTAAACTATGGAATAGTAGTTCAATTGATAATAATGGACTTATTTTAAAACATTCTAGTAGTATAGAATTTTCTGCATCATTTGTTGAAACAAATTATTTTTCTGTAGATACACACACAATTTACCCACCAGAATTAGAATTTAGATGGGATGATTCATCTTATGCACTTACAGATTTAACTGCAGTAACTTCAAGTGATTTTATTATTTCATTTACAAATGTTAAAGAAGAATTTGAAGATACAGCTATTTATGATTTTAGAATAAAAGCAAGGGATACATATCCTACAAGAACATTCCAAACATCATCAGTATATTTAAATGCTAAAGCATTACCTACATCTTCATATTGGGGTTTAAAAGATATAAAAACAAATGAGATGGTAGTAGATTTTGATACTTCATATACTAAAATAAGTGCTGATGGTAATGGTAACTATTTTAAAGTTTATATGGATGGTTTAGAACCTGAAAGATATTATCAATTAATGATAAAAACTATAGTTGGAGATGAAACTCTAATAATTGAAAATAAAGATAATTACTTTAAAGTAGTTAGATAATGGGAAAACAAGAAATAAAACTTAACAAACAAGTATTTGGAAAAGTATCTTATCCTAAAGTTATTGATACTGAATTTAGACAATTAGTTAAACCTGAAGAGATTGAAGTAATTGAAGAACCAATAACTGTAGCAGAGTTTTTTTCTGAATATGATAGATTATTTTTTGAAATTCCTCAAAAAGGAGCTGGTTCACACGATGAATTAGTTAAAAGAAGTTCTGCTTATATAGGTGTAACAGGTCAATCTGAACAAATACAAGCATTATTAGACGAAATAAACGAATTAAGAGCACAACTACTATCAGCTCAACAAGAGATAGTTAACTTAAGTACTAGCATATAATGGCAGAAGAAGTAAGCATTTCTAGTGTTTCAGCTAGTTCTCTAGAAACACAAGTTTATTCATCACAGGATATAAACCTGTTAAATGAATTTGAGTTAAATAGAGACTTTGGGGCAGAACAAGATACAATTGAATATCATATATTTGATTCTACTAATAACCTTTTATCTTCAAGTTATGATTATACAAGCTATAGCACCCAAGTAACAAACCCTTCAAGTTCATTATATAACACCCTTTATATTAACCCTGACCAAGACCTAAATAATTCAGGATATGATATAGGGGAATATAATGTTTTATACAATTTTTATAGACCTGTATTTCTATCATCTAATACAACAAGATATTTTATTAAAGAAATATCTTCGGATAGAACAGAAATAAAAATTACTACTAATGATTTATCCTATAATGCTGTAGGTACTTCATATTTTAATTATGTAACATCAAAAACAGGAAAAAGTTTTTACTCTGATTTACTTTTAAATTTTGGAGATAATAATACTTTAATTGCTGTAAATAGTTTATTAGATACTGAAGACACAGCGCAGCCAGGTATATTTGTAAAACTATATGAACCTTTACCTGAGGGGTATGATTTAAAAGATACATTATGGATAGTAGAAGAAATATCTGATTCTATTTCATTTCAAGTTAATATCCAATTTACAGCTGAAGAAGCAGAACAAGTAGAATATTTAAGAGGACCTAATACTAATATTGAATTAAATAATAAAACAAACTCACCTACTAAATATTTTAATACAAATGAGTTATTAGGTACTGTTTTAACATCTTCATATCAACAAATTCAATCTGTATTAGAATCAAATGGAGTTAAAATTAATATTGATTATACAGATTATAATAATTTTGTTCATTTTGGTTCTGCTTACGATAGATTAGCTAACTTTAAACATAAATTAACCCAAATTCAATCTTATCAAAGTGATCTAAATACAATTAAAGGTTTAGACCCTTTAACAGACCAAATAGCTATATCAGCTTCAGAAGCAACTATACAATCAAATATTAATAACATAATAGAAAAATTTGATGGGTATGAATATTACCTGTACTTTGAATCGGGAAGTAAATCTTGGCCTAAATCAAACCAATACCCACCTTATGATAATTATGGAGTAACATCTGATTCGTCTTCATTATGGTATGGGTCTATTGATGAAAATAGTAGCTATTATGGAGGACAAATATTATCTGCTTCTTTACATGATATTAATAACCAAAATTTCGTTTGGAATACACTTCCTGCCTATGTTCAAGAAGATGCCCAAAACCAAAATTTAGAATTATTAGTAGCAATGTTGGGCCAGAGTTTTGATACAACTTGGACTTATACAAAAGCTATTACAGATATAAATGTTGCTGACAATAGAATTGACCATGGTATTTCAAAAGATATAGTAGCTGATACTTTACGTTCTTTAGGTGTTAAATTATATACTTCTAATAGAACAAATGAAGATATATTTACATCTTTATTAGGTATTACACCTTCTGGATCATTAACCCCTGATACTGGTTCTTTAAGAATAGAAACATATATTTCTGCTTCAAATGAAGTTACACCTTACGATGATATAAGTAAAGAAGTATATAAAAGGATTTATCATAATTTACCTTATCTTTTAAAAACTAAAGGATCTTATAGAGGTTTAAGAGCACTTTTAAATTGTTTTGGTATTGAAGATACTATATTAAGAATACATGAATATGGAGGTATAGAAAAAAATATTCAACAAATTACCCAATATTTTGAAAATCATGTTTATTCATTAGATACAAGGCAATCAAGTTCAATTGAAGTGCCTTGGTTACCTTCTTTAATGCCTATGGTAGGGGATAATTGGGAAGATATAGATACCGATTGGAATAATATTGAAGGTTGGTGGAATGGAACAATAGCAGAAGATCAAGTCCCTGATACAATACAGTTTAGATTTAAACCATCTAGTTTACCCTCATCTTCTTACTACACCCAATCTTTATTCCAAATTAATACAGGAAGCACAACTCAGTTTGGATTACAATTACTTTACCCTTCAGAATCAATAGCTACCTCAAGTGGTGACTATGATGATTATGGTGAGTTAAGGTTTATATTATCTGGTTCTCAAGGATATGTAACCTCTTCAAGAATATGGATGCCCTTCTTTACAGGAGGATTTTGGGATGTAATGTTAAAAAGAGACCCTGCCCAACTAAATCTAAATGAAACAGGATCAGATGTAAGATACGAATTAATTACCAAAAATGGAAATTTTGATGGAGATAATGCTTTTATACAATATGAAGCATCTTCTAGCCTAGTAATTTCAGGATCTACTTCTTCCTCTTATAATGAAGCATGGAATACATACACTTTTACATCAGGAAACAACCACCTATTAGGTTATTTAGGGGGGACTGGAAGTAATAATACTATAGCACCTGATAATATTATATTTGATGGTGAATTTCAAGAATTTAGATATTGGGTAACTAACTTATCTCAATCAACTTTTGACCAACATGTAATAAACCCAACATCATATGCTGGTAATGATATAACTTCATCTTATTATGATTTAGTTTATAGACTACCTTTAGGAAATTATGATATGATCTCTGGTTCAGATGGAGATAATATAATAACTTCGGTACACCCAATGGTTACAGGATCCTATGCTCCAACAGGCTCGTTTTTAGGAACAGGATCATCAACAGTAAATTATGGTATTATACATAATTTTTCAACTAATAGCTTTAAATCAGAAAGTAAGATTGATTCAATTCAGGGACCGGACAATGGTGGGTTTGCTTTAAATGAAAATAAAATTAGAATATCAAATAATGAAACTATTTCAGGATCAACCCTTTCTCCTTATGTATCAGTCCAAATTAACCAATTAAGCAGTTCAACAATTGATTATACCCCTGATTTAGATATTGCCGAAATTGCTATCTCACCTCAAAATAGTATTAACCAAGATATTGTTAACCAATTTGGTTGGTTTGATATAGATGAATATATAGGTGATCCTAATATTTCTGGTTCTTTAACTTATCCTAAATTAGATAAATTAAAAGAATTTTACTTTAGAAAATATTTCAAAGAAACAAGTGTATTAGAATCAATAAGATTATTATCATATTTTGATAATTCTCTATTTAAAATGTTAAAAGACTTTACCCCAGCCAAAACATTACTAAACACGGGGTTAGTAATTAAACCTACTTTATTAGAAAGAATAAAACAAGAAAGATTCAACCCTTCCTTTACTTATATAGACCATAGTGGATCAATTGATATAGTAAATATAACTGGATCAAACCCACTAGCCGAAAACTTAAATACTAGTTATACAGGAAAAATTTTAATACCTTCCAGTTCAGCAAATACTATTACAGCTTCAGGCATAATATATAACTTTACTGATCTAAGTGAACCATTTACAGGAGAATATAGTGGAAGTGAAATAACAGTATATGCAACACCTACAAGTAATACAGTAACAGAATTAAGTTTCTTTAATACAGAAATTAACTCTAATATAGCAGTAACTTATTCTTCTATACCTTTTAACCCAACTTTAAATAACATAGATGAACCAAGAAAATCAATAAGATTTATGGATATTGATTATTCATCTAACCCAATAATACCTGTTAATATAGAATACATAACAAGTAGATCATTGGGGACACTATCAGAATTAAGTTCATCTTTCCTAGATGCTCCTATACAAGATAGTAACTATACTTTATTACGTAGTAAAAATCCTAGATATTTAGGTAGTAAAACAATATCACAAAAATATAATACTTATACTGAAGGAGATTTATCCTATGGGTCAACAGCTGCTATTGATTTAAATTCACTTAAATTTGCTTATTTTTCAGAAATAGTAGAAACAGGATCTGCTTTCCCAGAAAGATCAAATGTATATATTAAATACTTAATTGATGGGAGATCTAATATTTTAGAATTAACTAGAAAAAATGAAAATATATTTGACATCCAAAATATTTTTAATGCTAAAAAAGAAGCAGATATATCTTTAGATAATAATCAATTATTTGGAGACCAAAAATATTTAGATGGTTTAAAACCTGTCTATGCCGGTGGGTACAGATATCTACCAACTTTACAAAACCCAACAGGAAGTTCCACTCTAAACTTCAGATTTACTGTTGACCCAATTGAAAACCTAACTAAAGATGATATATTTGTACTTCCTGAAAGTTTAGGAGGTAATTTTGTAGATATTGGAGACTTTACTTTAGGAACAATACAAATCCAAACTGGAAGCAATAGTGTATCAGTAGGAGGATTTCCAGCTATTACATTAACTAGAAACGCTCCCGTAGATCAATCTACTATATGGTGGGACAATGACTTATTAATTAATATAGAAGGACAATTAGAATTAGAAATTAATGTCCCTAAAAATATCTCATCCTCTTTTGATACTATATCTTGGAACCCTTTTAATGGTGTTTTACCTATAAATTCATCCTCAATAGATTTTGGAGAATTTGAATTAATAGAAGCTATTTACCATATAACTAACTCTGTAATTTTACCAAAAAATACCTCTACAATTGAATCATTATTAGATGATTCTATATCATCTATGGGGGGACAGTTTGAAACCAGTTTTATAACCCCTGACATAATAAGCGCTTCAGTAAATATAGGTGGTTTACAGGCTGCTACTTACGGAACTCCAAAAAATACTTTTTATTTCCCATCGGATCCTAATACTTCATTTACATCTAGTATAGTTGATGGGGGAGATGCTAATAATGGGAATGCATTTTTCTTAAGAAATAATACAGGATCGTTTAATATTTTAACTGCTTCTGTATCAATGTCTTATTGGTATGATAGTTTTATACAAACATCCTCTATTTATGAAAGTGGGTCGGATTTATTTGGAATTATAGATGAACAATTTAAAATAGAAGAGGGAGATTTATTTAGATTTGTAGATAAAACTGGAGGAGTTGCAGGATCAGGAAGTGGAGAATTTCCTATTGAATTTGAAAGACAAGTTAAAAGTGTAAATGTTATTCCAAGAGATGAAGTAACAAATACAAGACGTTTAACTATTGAATTCGATAAAGATATACCAGCTAGGGCCTGTGAAGATTATTCTTCGGTAAGTCCTGATGCTGCTAGACAAATTAAAAGATTTATTATTCTAAAAAAAGTAGAAGATGAAACAAATATTGTTCTTAATTTTGAAAAACAAGAAGGACAAACATCAACTGGTATAATACTACCGGCAGATCTACCTATAACATTACAGGAACAAGCCGGTAATATAGTAAAAGAACTTAAATCGCAAAACTTAATATCATAATTTTTAAAAACATTATATTTATATATAACAAGAACAAAACATGGGATACTTAAATAATAATACAGTTACTGTTGATGCCATCTTAACAAAAAAAGGACGTGAATTATTAGCACGAAATGATGGATCATTCAGAATTACACAGTTTTCATTAGCAGATGATGAAATAGATTACCTTTTATACAACCCTGACCATCCGTCAGGATCAGCTTTTTATGGAGAAGCTATAGAAAACATGCCAATACTTGAAGCATTTCCAGATGAAACTCAAGTAATGAAATATAAATTATTAACATTACCAAGAGGAACTGCTAAATTACCTGTATTAGAAACAGGATTTTCAACTGTTACCCTAAAACAAGGTGCAGCATTATCTATTACTCCTCAAACTTTAAATTACCTAGGAGCTGATACAACATTTGAAGCATCCGGATATACAGCAACAATTGGAGATTCAAGAGTTTTATCTGTTTTCCAAGGAACAGGAGTAAACACATCAGATGCAGCAGCCTTAAATTCTACTTCAACAGTAGGAACAAACGTATCAAGAACAGTAATTGGGACAACTATTAATATAACTGCTACTACAGTTAATACTTTATTTGGAACAGCAAATACATTGCAAACCATTTTAACATTAACAGGTAGAGATTCAGGGGCAAGATTAACTATCCCACTTAACATAACTAAAGTAACTACATAATATGAGCTTTGTAAGTTTAAACTCTAGCGATTTCGTAGTAAGTGCTGATTCTATCACTTCTACACTATGGTCAGGTGAAGTACCTGTATTAACACAATTTTTTACTTCATCCCAGACTTCTTCATTTGATACATTTTTAGATGTTTATCAAACAGGTTCCTTAAGATCAGATGCAGCTGTCCAATTTTCTATAGCATATGGAGAAGTAAAAGGATCTGGTTCTGCACCATATAATACTTTAGTTACTGGTAGTTCACCAACAAGAGTAACTTATGGTCAATATAGAACACTAGTCAATGGAGACGAAAACACAAACTTTAATTTTGGAGTAGGAAATACAGATTCTAGAGATATGTATGTTATAAATGTCAATAGAGCCAGATATAAAGAAAAATTATTCCCAGGTACATTTAATTTAGTACTTTCAGGATCAGATGGTAGTGTAGCCTCAAAACTTCAATTAACAGATAATTCAAAAGATATAACTACTTTAACCTATACAGATGCTGGTAGAGTGTTTGATATAGTAAGTGGTACAAATGGGAGTGCTGTATCAGAAAGTGTAACAGGAAGTGTAACAGGAGGATATACAAACTCTGGATCATATGGCCAATTTCTACCCGATGTAGGTTTAATATTATTAAACCCAAGAGCATTATCATTATCAGCATCAGAAGGAGGAGTAGGACTAGTAATTAATAATGATTTAACTAATAATGCTTTAGTATCTAATAACAGTGCTTTATTTGAATCAATAAAATTAGCCCAAACATTTTCACTAAATTCAGAAGAAACTATAACTTCTGACTATATGTTTGTTAGGGTAAGAAATACGGATTTTAACTATACAACTAACCCATCCATGATAAGTGGTAGTGGTGAATTTGTATATTCAAGTTTAATTAATAATCCTCAAACTTTTATTACAACTGTAGGTTTATATAATAATGCTACAGAATTATTGTCAGTAGCAAAATTATCAAAACCATTAGTTAAAGATTTCACTAAAGAAGCTCTTATCAGAGTAAAATTAGATTTTTAATGAATGAGTTTTGCATACAAAAAACTAAATCAGACTGATATTAAATCAGTTCCTTATACTGCTAATAAGCAGTATGAGTATGATTCATCATCTTATTTTGAGAATAACATCCAAACATACGTAGGAGAGTATATTCCTATTACTACAGACCAACCTTTTGACCCTGTAAATGATAATTTAACTACAGATCAAAATTATAGAAGATTAATATATGAATCTATTCGTCATTTATATTACGAAAATTATATTACAGCTTCTTCAATTGATCAAACACCAGAAAGGCCCGGTTTAGAATATCCTGAAAATGTTAATTATTTTTGGCATTCTTCATCTTATGATAATTACATTCAAAACACTTTATCGTCTGGATCTTTTCCAAATTATAGAAATTTTCCTTATTTCCAATCCCAAGAATATGATTATGATGATGAAGGAAATGCTTTGTATGGGTCTGCTATTTATTTTATTGAAAATGCTGCTAAAATAAGAGTAATATCTATTTCAAAAGACAAATATGGAGAAGGTATAAAACCAACTACATTTTTAATTTCTGGCTCAAATTATCACATAGCGGATGATGGTCAAGGAAATTTATTTGATTACATAAAAGCAATAACCAAATATAATAAAAGAGAATATGAATCAACTCTTGGATACTATTCAGGAGATTCAGATGGATTAATAACCCCTGTTGGAAATATATTTTATAACCAGGGTTTAGCAGTTATTACAAACCAAGATTATTTATGTTTTATAGAAGGTAGTCCTGTAGCTAGAAATGATTATTATACAATATTAAATACCCAAGAAGAAAAAATATTAGATATATTATCTCAAGATTTTGATGATTGTGTGGAAATAGCCTCAGAATCAGTATCTACTTCAAACATAGAAGGAATAACCTTCCCAGATTTTAGTTTAAGTGGAAGTGGAGATATAATAATAACACCAAATAATATAAGTGTAACTCCCGGTCAATATAAACTAAATTATAATGTAAATAATACTTTAGGAATTGCAAGTAATACAGCTTCAATAACATTAAATATAACAGCAGAACCTTTATCTTCATCAATAACATCTATAACACAATCATGTTTTGGATCAAATATCTCATCTTCTGTAACATTTTCTATAGATAAAGGTTTACCTCCATATAGTTGGTCTATTGACAATTCTACATATACCCCTATAAGTAATTTATTTCAACCTACTATTACTGCATCTTTATTACCTACTCGTTCTTTAATACTTTATGTAAAAGATAACAATAATAAAATAGTAACCCAATCTATTAATACTTCTCTAATCCCAATTAATGGGAAAGTTTGGAATAATGATGTTCCTTCTTGCGAAACAATTAGTGGAAGTATAATTGTAAGTGCTAGTGGAGCTACAGGTGTAATATCAGCTTCACTATCATCATCATTCTCAAACTCAGTAGAACTCCCTACTGAATTTAGTGGTTTAATAGAGGGATCATATAATGTATATTTTAAAGATTCTAATTTATGTACTAGTTCTTCTAATATATTACTAGGAAAAACTCAACCAGTAACAGCAAGTTATACAATAACTCATATAGATTGCTTCGATTCAAGTTCAGGTAAAATAATTCTAAATGAACTAGATTCAAACAATACTGCATCAGATTCATTTTTAACAGGAGGTTTATCTCCTTTAACATGGAGTTGGTCAGGCCCTAATGGTTTTTCTACATCATCTGAAAATGTTATAGAGTTAGCTAGTGGAAGTTATATTTTAAATATCTTTGATGCTGATGGATGTTCTAATGCTTTTAATTTTGATGTTACTTCATCACCACAAATAATTTATACAGCTAGCATTAATTATTCATCATCAACATCAACAACATTAGATATTAATAATTTAACTGGAGGTATTCCACCATATTCTTACGAAATATCAACCTCAATATCTTTCTATACAGGATCTATAGATACTGGAAGCTCTAATTTTAATCTAGATGCAGAAGGTCTCTCCTCAGGATCTGCAAGTATAAAAATATTTGACAGTATAAATTGTTTTCCTATTAGTAAAAGTGTAGAAATTTATGGTAGAACATGGGAAGTAAGTGAATCTTTTTGTGAAGATGGAACTGGTAGTGTAGCAGCAAGAAATCTTAATTTCTATACATATGAACCAACAGGATCAGAATGGGTAACTGTAAAAATTTCATCTGGAAGTGAAACACCAGTAGAATTTGCCACTTCAGGTAGCAAAACAGGAAGTTATACTTGGAATAATAATAGTAGTTTATTTATTAATATCCATACAGGTTCTAATGATAATTTTTATTTAAGAAGAGAATATAGTGGATCCAGTGGGTTAATAAACCCAATTGAAACTTCATCTACGTTCCCAGCTAATTTAACAGGTAGCGAAGTAACTAATTCAGCGATTATAATAGGTAATGCTAGAATAGATAACTTCCAAGAAAATGTAGATGTTTCATTAGGGTTTGGTACAAGCCATTCTATAAATTCACTCCATTTAACAGCATCAAAAATAAACACAGAAGATTTAACAACTAATATAAACTTTAAATTTGCTAGACAAATTGACTTAACCAAAATTAGAGATAATTTTACAGGAAGTGCTTTATCATTATCAACAACTGGTAGTGATAGTAGTGGCTCAAACTTTGCTGCTCGTGATAATGAATTTATAGATACCCTATATGGTAACACTGGTAGTTTTATAGGTCCTAATACATTACTATTTAGAGAGGATTATAGTTTTGGAAACATTATTAATACCCCTTCTGGTTCAAATATAAAGTTTACTAGTGGCTCTATTTTTAGTGGCTCTATATCAGCAAGTTATTTTGGGGGTGAAAATGCACAATATTTTACACAGAGAACAGATAAGGTTTGGTTAATGACAGCAGATCTTGATAATGTTCCTTTTGTAGAAGCATATTCTTATACGGATTTAAATCAATATGAAAATGATCCTTTAGGAATTAGACAAAATACTACAGGAAGTTATAGAAATTATAATATTTTTGCAGGTTCACAAAGAATGGAAAATGATTTAATGTATATAATGATTATACATGAAGATGAATTTGCAAATATGTCATTACCAACTGGATTTGGGGGAGGAGAAATATTTAATAGAAGATTAAATTTAATAAGGGATGTTAATAGAATTTATTATTTATTTATGTCTCCAAATATAGGAACATCATTTATAAATAATTTTAGTTCATCTTTTAATGTGACAGTACAAGCTGATGAATATTTAAAAAATCATTATTATATTAATAATATTCAACAACCTACTATTGAATTAAGAAGAAATACTAGTGCATCTTTATTACAAACTGATTATAGTAATATAAGTCATTCTATAAGATTATCAACTACAAGTGATGGGACACATAATGGAGGAACAGAATATACTGGATCTAATAATGGTATAACATACATTGGAACCGCAGGAACAGGAAGTATAAGTGCATCTTTAAGTATTAACTTACCTGGAGATGCTCCTAATACTTTATATTATTATTGTACAAGTCATTCTTTAATGGGAGGACAAATTAATGTATATGATTCTAGTTCAATAATTCAAAGTGATTTAGATAATAGATCAATGGCAATAGGACAATATTTTATAGATAACGTAATTTATGGCTAATACAGGATACCAAATATCACCTACACTAAGACAATATTTTACATCGGGTCCAAACTCCGGTAGTGTTGTTTCATCATCTTTTGATATTAATTTAGCAGCACAACCCTTTAGTGCATCTGTTAATGCTACAGATTTTTTCTATAGATCATATAATTCTGAAAATTGTGAACCTGGGTTTGAAGATTGTTTAGTACCTCTACTTACTAGTTTAAATACAGGATCCCAAAGAGGAAGATTTGAAATTAATTATGTTACCCAATCTGGATTTAATACAGCAAGCAGAATAACATCCTCAGTTAGTAATGATATTAATTTTTCTACATCAGAAATATTCTCAGCCTCAATAGGCAATATTATGCCAGTTACAACTTCATTTACAAGTGGTACTGTATATTTTAAAGCCTTTACTTCTTGTAGTGGCCCAACACCATCCCCAGATTCAGATCCATTATCATTTACATATGATTTACTACCACCCCCATTAAATGCTGGTAGTGTAAATATTATATTTAAAAATAGTATTACTTCAACTATGGAAGTATTAATCCGTAGTACTAGAGGTAACTCAAATTATATAATTTCAGCTGGAGATTCAGTTACATATGATTATAGTACTTCTCCTAATCCGGGTGCTTGGACAGCAACTGGAAGATCGGAGGATTTAAACATTACTATAAAAGGAGGATCTAAAAATGACTATGGAAATTTTTTACAAAAAACAATATCAGGTATAGAAAAAGAAACATACATAACAGAAGGAGGATTTAATAATGCTGATTCTTCAAATGATGATAGTTCAACATTTAACCCTGATACGGGTGTTTCCTTTAAAATAAGACAATTATCATTACCTATTAATGGTACAATAACAACTACTACTCTTACATTACTGCAAAATATCCCCCCAACCCCAGTCCCTGTCCCTCAACCAGAGCCTGATCCAGGACCACAACCTTATTTTGCACCTCAACCTTATGTAGAACTTGTATTTGGATCAACTCCCATTTCATCACAAAATAGTGCTTGTGATTCTAGTAATGTTAATTATAGAGAAAAAACATATTATCAAAGGAATGGATATTTATACAATACTAGAGCAAACGCTTTAGATAATATTAAACCAACATTTGAGTTTCAAAATAATTTTATATTAACTAATGCTAGTTCATACATAATAGTTAATAAAGATGGATATATACAAAATAGAGGTGGGTGTATTTTACCCACAGTAGATATATATACTATAAGAGGATCTTTTGATACACAAGAAGCAGCATGTAAAAGAAAAAAATTAAGTGGAACCTCATTCTCTTATAAAGACAATCAACTAATAAATTCTAATTTATCAGGTAGGTATCCTTTATATAGTGGTGTTAATGAAAGAGGAGGAACAAACATAATATTAAGTTCAGGGAAAATAATAGGATATGAAACATGTGGATCTGAATTAACTACAGTACAATTTGGTAGTATTGGGTTTTTAAATGCTATTTATCCTTTAGAAACTCCAAATATAATTAATCCTAGAACTTTTAAATGGATATGCTCTAATGAATTAAAAAACTACTCACTTGGCCCTTCAGGAATCCTTTATTATGATGTGAATAGCCAGTATGCTTATGTTCCTGTAGGATTAGGAAATAGATGGTATAAAACAACAGAAGGTGATTTTGTTAATTTTGATAAAGGTAAAATTATTAATAGAACAAACCCATGTTAAAATATAAACTATGGCAATAACAATAGGTCCAAATATAATTAAGTTTAAGAACAAACATACTATATATGAAAATGAAATAGTATGTAGGGTAAATGCTACTGAATTTAATATGTCCCAAAACCCAACTATTACAACTAACACCTCGGGATCATTAAGAGATTTTGCAACAGGTTCTATTTTCCAACCTTATGCTACTACCATAGGAATATACAATGAAGCAAACGAATTATTATTAGTAGGTAAATTTGGTCAACCTATTCCAATGACTAACGAAACAGACATTACATTCGTAATTAGATACGATCAATAAATGTGGTTATACAATAATGAAGTTATAAAAGGTATTGAACAAATGCCTAAAAATACATTTGGTTTCATATATGAAGCTACTTACATTCCAACTAACGAAAAATATTTAGGCAAAAAAGTATTATTTTTTAATCGTACTTTACCACCTTTAAAAGGTACTAAACGTAAACGTAAAGTGGTTAAAGAAAGTGATTGGTTAACATATTATGGTTCCCATACTAAAATTAAACAGTTACTTACAGAAGGTAAACAAGATAATTTTTCACGTAAAATATTAGAGTTTGCTTTTAATAAAAAACACCTTACATACTTAGAAACAAAATATCAATTTTGTAATAATGTGTTAGAAAATACAGAATATATAAATGATAATATATTAGGTAAGTTTTTTAGAAAAGATTTGGTTAATCCAAATATTTAACGTATCTTGAATCTAAACTTAAGTCTTTTTTATGGTAAACCAAATATTACTTGGATTAGTGGAATCCGTTCTGGGTAAGAGTAATCCGACAGCAAGGGGAAATCATGCTTTCCATTGTGCTTTTTGTCACCATAAAAACCCAAAATTAGAGATAAATTTAATTCCAAATAAAAAAAAAGAAAATTTATGGCATTGTTGGGTGTGTGATAAAAAAGGTAAAACTTTATTTGGTTTATTTAAAGCATTAAAAGTATCTACTAATAAACGTATTCAATTAAAAGATATATTAGGAACTACAGAAAAATATGATGTAGTAGTTTCAAACACTAAAGTTGAATTACCAACAGAATATAAATCATTATATAACTTAACCAAATCAGATATACATGCTAGGCATGCTTTAGCTTATCTTAAAAGAAGAGGGGTTTCTACTATCGATATTTTAAAATATCAAATAGGATATTGTGAAAAAGGTAGATACGCTAATAAAATTATAATCCCTACATATAATGCTGATGGACAGTTAGACTATTTTGTAGCACGTTCATTTGAAAGAGAACCATCAAGAAAATATGACGCACCATCTTCAGACAAAAATATTGTAGGATTTGAAAATATGATAAATTGGAATATTCCTATTGTATTATGTGAAGGTGCATTTGATGCTATTGCTATAAAACGAAATGCTATACCATTATTTGGTAAAAATATATCAAAAAAACTAATGCAAAAATTAGTTACATCTGAAGTTAAAAAAGTTTATTTAGCTTTAGATAAAGATGCTATTAAATCAACTTATAAAATAGCAAAACAATTACTAGAAGCAGGAAAAAAAATATTTGTAATAGATTTAGACGACAAAGACCCAGCTGATATGGGGTTTGCTTTATTTACAAATAAAATTCAACAATCACAAGAATTTACATTTTCCTCTTTATTTAACTTAAAATTATCTATATGAAATTAAGGAAAGCTAATTTTCCTAA
>Ga0209535_1000977_pt1 | contig 19692 bp, 33 predicted proteins | sample LinPmetageLP28_FD_184041 | JGI IMG/M metagenome (GOLD analysis project Ga0209535, IMG submission 184041) | Marine viral communities from the Pacific Ocean - LP-28 (SPAdes) (version 2) | ecosystem: Environmental > Aquatic > Marine > Oceanic | place: Pacific Ocean | collected 2009-08-22
CTGCAGGTTTGTCTGGACCACTTGAGTCTGTAGAAGATCAAGAGAACGCTTTTCTTAGAGCCTATCAAGCCACAGACCAAGCTAGTTTTGATACAGAACTTGCCAACCTAATTAATTATATGGGGGGCAGTACATCCCCAAGTATTGATGACAAGTTTAATATTACAGTAGGTAAAGGTTCAGTTATTACAGAACCAGAATTTAGAAATATAAATAACATTCTAGGTGATGCGCTTTCTCCCATATATGGTCAAGCATTTAAACGAAATAGTGAGGGTGACTGGTATGTAAATACGCAGACTACTGGTGGTGTAGAAGTTCAAAATCTATTTAATGCTTTAAGCTTTAAAGTAAAAGACCTAGCCTTAGATCCTTTTAACAAGCTTGGTACAGTAGATGCTGCCCAACTTGTAGTTGAAAAAATTACACCCTCTTATAACATACCTGCTACAACAGTAACAGAAAATTTAGAACAAGCTCTTCAAAGTGATGATCCAACTGCTTACTGGAATACATTTAGGACTACTCAATAATGGCGACTTACCTAGAAGAAATTGAAGAAAAAGATTTCATGGATCTCCTTGGCAATGAAGAATTTGAGAAGGACTTAAAGTCTTTCTTTCAGGGTGGGCGATACACATACTCTGATAAAGAAATAGAAGATACTGAAAAGTTAGCAAATGATTTTGTTCAACACATGCGTTGGCAAAACATGAATGAGAGCACTGCAATCTTTGACTTAAACTACGTTAAGAGAGGTGTTGGTTATGACGCAGACAACACTACTGATGAAGGTCTCCTGGCTTTTGGGAAGCTAATGAATGCGTATGATAAGTCAGATGGTGGGGGTACTGGTGTTATTGAAGGAGCCTGGGATTACTTCTCTGCCCTTGCTGCTTCTCCTTCTACTGCTATTACTGTAGGAACATTTGGCTTTGGTGTTGGATCAAAGCTCCTAGCAAAGGCTGCGTCTAAAGCAACACAGATGAGCATTAGAAAGTACGCTCAGAAAATGTTGGAGTCAGGGATTGCAAAGCAAACAATTAAAGAGGGTGTTAAAACAAATACTGTAAAGAGTGCTGCTCTAAAAGCAGGAGGTATTTCTTTTGTACAAGAGGGTACTCTTGGTGGCGTTGGTTCTTATGGTAGAGGTGAAACAAAAGAAGAAGTTATAGAAGGCTATGAGTATGGACTAGGTGATCTTGCTTTAGATGCAACAATAGATGGAACCCTTGGCACTGTTCTTGGTGGTTTTAGTGGAGCCTGGACTCAGAGTGCAAAAAATAAAGCTATGGATATGATCGTTGATCAGGCTGAGAAAGCAAACATTAAGTCTGAAGAAGTTGCAAAGGTAGCCTTAGATAGAATCAAACAAGCACAGAAGTCTGGTAACAGTACCATTGAGATCAATGAAACCATGACCTCTATGGCAGATCTTGCTGCTGTTCTCAGGGCAAAAAATCAGAATATAAAATTAGATAAGTTACCAGAAGATCAAGTAGCTCTTGGAAGAGAAATCTTTGATCGAATGTTGGATGCTGCAGACAATACTGAGATTGCTCCTGGGTTAGACATGAATGCCATACGAGGTATTGCAGCAGCAAGTATTGAAATGAGAGAAGTTTTAAAAGTAAAACCTGGTCAAAGAATAACAGAGGCTGTTTCAGAAGGTCTTGAAAATGGATCAATATCAAATCAACAAATATCTGAAATAAGAAAAAGATATAACCTAACTGCTCAAGAGTTGTCCTACGTGTGGATGGCAGAACTATCTAGAGCAGGTTCTATCCTTGCTGAGGGTTCAAAAATTAAGAAAGCAATTGTGGAGAACATTGATGTTCTTTCTAGTAATGGTGCATCAGTGTTTACTGGTAATCAAATCCTTGACACAATTAACGAGGCTAAAGGCAAAGGTTTATTAGATAAGTCTGCTGACTTTGCTCGAAATCTTGATGGTATGCGTATTGCATTTATGACTTCTCAGCTTGGAACAACTGCAGCTAACGTAGCTACAGGCGTAGGCAATACTTTCATTGATATGTCAGATGCTTTCTGGAAAGACATAATGAATGTTACCCTGGGGGTGCGAGGCGCAGATGGACAAGTACAAAGACGATGGACAGGAAACACTCTTTCTATTCTCAAAGGATTTACAGTAAACAAAAAAGAGTCTGAAGTTCTTTCTGCTATGTTAATGGAGGATGCACCTGCTGAGTTTACACAATTATTTTATGAGTCACAAAGAATAGGTGACGCTGTTAATTCTAACAGTCTTATGTCAAAGGCAGGTAGATTTTTTAACACTCTGAACATGGCAACAGACTCAGTGTTTAAACAGGGTTCACTCTATGGGGCTGTTGATAGAAGACTACGAGAGCTAAATAATCCTGCCCTTGGCAGAAACTTTAAGGAATACTTAGAGATACACACAGACTTAGAGGCACTAAGATCCTCTGGCATTTTGTCTGAAGCTACAGACTACGCAAAACGATTTACTTTTCAGAGGGACTATAGGGGTGACAACTCTCTCTTTGGTAGAGGTGCTCAAGAGATCCAAAGGCTACACAAACAATATCCTTTTGTCATCTCCTCTGGTTTAGACATGCCATTTCCTAGATACTTAGCAAACCACTTAGAGTACATCAATGACTACACACCAATTGGTATTGTCACTGGTGGTATGGATAAGCTAGAAAATATCATCTACAAAAATGATACTAAAAGTAAAAGATTTGTGGGTGACATGTTTAAGACTGGCAGAGACAGAACTGCACGTCAGATGACTGGTACTATGCTTACGATGGGTGGTGTCTGGGCTGCTGTAGAGAAGGGTGGTGAAATAGACTACTCAAAGTTTGACATCACTGGCACAGGAGATGAAACAAACGTAGGACGTGTGGCAGGACCATGGGCTGCTAACCTTTTGATTGGTGACTGGATCTACAGGTCTGGGGTTCTGGGTGATGCAATGATTGCTGCAGGATATGCTTTACCTGAAGGTATGCCCACCACAGATAATCCTATGCAGTGGGGATCAAAGGGAGTTAAGAATGTAGCAGATGTTCTTGGTGGAATGACTGACCTCAACTTTGATCTAGATCTTCTACGTGTAATGGGGCAATCTATTTACGAGGGTAACTGGACTGAGGAAGCACAGAAAAAAGCAGGAAATATATTTGCTACCTTTACTTATCCTGGGACTATTGCCAGGGACGTAGCAGGTCAGTTAAATCCTGACGTTGCAGGTAGTCCTTTTACTAGGGACGTAAGGGGTGGTCCTGAGTACACTGATAAAGAGTTGGAAGACAATCCAGAACTAGGGGTTTCTATGTTTGGGGAAAGAAACTTTCTTTTGGATATTGTTTCTAGTCAGACAACCATCATGCAAGCTACTAGGTTTATGATGGACATGAATGCATTTAGTTTGACACAATCAAATAGAAAAAAAGAAGGAATAGATCTTAAGAAGTATTCTATCCTTACCTCCAGGCCTACAGGATCTTACAATCCTATAGCAAGACAGTTTGGTTTTAATCAAGAACCACCTAGCACTGACCTACAAAAAGAGTTTACTAAACTTGGAATAAATGAGTTTCAAATTTTTAACAAAGGCATGGTTAAAAACCCTGCTGTTCATTACGCTACCTCAAAATACTTAGCAGTAGGTGATAAGAATAACCCACCTCTTCATGTGAAGTTTAACGCATGGAGAAAAAAACCACTCCCCATTTATGATGGTTTGTATAAGGGTCAAACTTATGATCAGTTAACTGACCCTGCAGTAAAGGAACGAGCATTAAAACAATATTTTTTAAGCCCTTACATTAATCAAGCTATAGACAATAATACTGAAGCATTTAGAAACATGGTGAGCACAAACTCTGGAATGAAAAGGGCTGCAGGTTTTTACAGAAACTTGTACGTGTTGGAAAATACAGCACTTAAAAAGCGTAGTGGTAAAACATTTGATGATGTAATTAGACTGTACTCAAACAGCCCTGACTACAAGTTTGAAAAGAAATACGATACTGCCAAAGATTTTATTGGAGACTCTTCAGGAATTGAAGAGGAAATTGTACGAAGAAAAATGTTAATAGAGTTTTCAGAAATATTCGATGATGGATCTGGCGATGCTCTAATGGTTGAGGAGGGGAACTTCCCCAGACTGTACGTAACAGACTAGAAAAAACCCCCAGTTAATTCCTGGGGGTTTAGTTTAAGACGATTTATCTTTATTCTTTTTATAGTCAAGCATCAGACAGGAATAACAGAATGCTTGATTAATGATCTCGTCTGATCGTAGGTACTTCCCAGATGCTGCCAGTAAACCTGACAGTGCTGCACCTGCAAAGTAATCCCTAGTTGATACATCATCACTAGGAATCTCTTCTTTGATAAACTCTTGGGCTTCTTGCTCAAGGGTTTTCTTTTTTGTGGGCTTACTCATTCTCTTCTTCAGCCCTCTCTATTAAAAACTCTATGTTCTGTATGGCTTTCTCTAGATCCTGGATGCCACCCTTAGTACGCCAACGAGAGACATACTTAACAACGTTACCTTCACAGAAGTCTAGTTCATTGGCTAAGATATAATCAATAGGTTCTATAGCTAAGTTCTGGTAGTGTGTGCCACCAACTTGCTTTCGTTTATCAGTCATACTTCCACCACATGTTTCGCATATTCTTTAACGTAGTCCAAGGGAAGGATAGTAATAAGATCTTCTTTCCCTGGGCGAGAGTACAAACAGAAGTTACCCTTGTTCTTGTAGGAACACCTGGTTCTTAGGTCGTCAATAATATCTTCAGGATCTACCAGGTAATAAGAATCCTCAGACCTAACAGCTATCATTCGTTCTATGCCATTAGGTACGCCCCAACCCTGTTGAGATTTATTATCAGGTGGACGCTTAACTGTTTTTAATTCCCACCAGATTGTGAAGTCCACTGGTCCTTTGTGAGACCTACGTTTACCAGACTTAACATCTACCTTTCCAAATTCTTTATCAAGAACATCCCAGTGTTCGTTAACATCTTCTTCAAAGTTAGCCTTACGAATAAAATTATCACCTCGTAGTCTAATAAACTCTTGCTCTGCTTCATTGCCTTGAGCCATATTTCTTTTTTTAATTTCAGATTTCACTTGCCTTGTCCTCTGTATGGTTTCGTTGACCTGCGTTTATGTTTATTCATAGAACCAAATTTAATTGAAGAGATCCTCTTTGACTGAGAAGTTTTCTTTTTTGTAGGCTGATGAGCCTTGGCTGCTACTCCTACAATCTGTACCTTAGCCATGATGTTTTCTCCACTTGAGTTCTGCAAGCAACATTGTCTGCTCGTAGTCAGACATTACCATCCAATTTCTTATTTCGTCAATAGTTCTTTTACATCCTGTGCAAAATCCTTCATCATCTATCTCACAAACTTTGATGCAGGGTGAGGGAGTGCTCCCAAATCTAGGAGCAATCCTTCTTCTTACATAGGGCATACTCATGTTACATACATAAGTCTTCATACAGAACTGTATAAAGTCTATGCTTGCTTTTGTCCCCACTAACGTACTTCTTTTTAAACCAAGTGATCATGTTATTCACACTTACGAAGTCCTGTAGCAGGGTCAAAGTAACAAGCACCACCCTCGTCTACAAAGTCCTGGGTCTCCTCAATATCATCTTCTTGGGTAACTTCCTCAGTGGGTGCTGCATTAAGAATACCAAATCGTTTTCCTGCTGCTCTGAATGTTGTACATCCAGAAGCACCACCATCATAAGCATCCATGTATACCTGCTTAAACTCTTCCCATGTAACTTCTTCACCTGTGTTACAGGTTTTAGAACAGGCTGAGTCAACAAAGCGAGATGCAGCATTCAATACTTTTACGTGATCAAACACAGATAGTTCATCTGCTGTCTTACCCTTAACTCCAAACACTCTGAATCCATAATCCTCTACTCGTTCAACCTTGGGTCCATCGAAGGTTTGGATAATTCTTTCTGTGTGATAGGCAAAGACTGGCTCAATACCTGAAGAGATGTTGTCTGCTGAGAGACTGATAGTTCCTGTTGGTGCAACAGAAAGAAGATGACTATTACGAATACCATGCTCCCCAATGAGATCAAATATGTGAGGAGGTAAAGACCTAGTAAAACCAGACTCAAGATAAGCTTTATCAAATAAAGGAAATGGACCCTTCTCAATAGCCAACTCAACAGACGTAGTGTATGCAACATCCCTAATCACTCCCATTATTTCTTCAAGAGTTTGTATGAAACGTTCACTACCATAATCAAAGCCTAGTGCTTCAATAGCATTTGCCACACCAGTAACACCAAGCCCCATCCTACGTTTACTCTTAGCTTCCTCTTCTTGTTCCTTCAGTGGGTAGGTTGCTCTATCTACAACGTTGTCCATTGCTCGTACAACATGTGGTATGTCGTTACGTAGTTGGTTCATGTTGAAAACAAACTTGTCCTCATGTTCTACAACGTACTTAGTTAGGTTAAAAGAACCTAAGAGACATGCACCATTAGGGGGAAGTGGCTGCTCACCACAGGGGTTTGTAGCTGCAATAGTTTCACAGTACTGTAGATTATTCTTCTTATTAATACGATCAATAAAGAGGATACCTGGTTCTGCCCAGTCCCATGTGCTGCGTAAGATTTGATCCCAGAGTGCAGTCGCACTTACAGTCTTGTAAACTCTATCCTCAAACTTAAGATCAAAGTCTTTGTCTTCCTTGACTGCTTGCATGAACTCGTCAGTCACACCCACAGAGATATTAAACTTTGTAAGCTTATCCTTGTTGTTTTTTGCAGTAATAAATTGTTCGATGTCTGGATGATCTACTCTTAGGACACCCATCTGTGCTCCACGCCTGTGACCTGCTGAAGAAATAGTATCACAGATAGCATCAAAGATTCCCATGAAAGACAGAGGACCACTTGATCTACTATCTAAAGAACGTATCAGTGCATTACGAGGACGTAGAGTAGAAAAGTCGTAGCCAATGCCACCACCTAGTCTCATTGTTTCTGCTGCACGTCTTGCAGCTTCCATGATACCATCCATGCTATCCTCTATCGTAGCAGAAACAAAGCAGTTGTAAGGGGTAACACGTCTTGGTGCTCCCATTGCAGACTGCACCCTACCTGCAGGAAGGAAGCGTTGATTGTACAAAATGTTTCTAAAGTTATTGAAGTGTGGCTCATTATCTTTGAGTGCTTCAGCAACCCTAGTCATTGCTTCTTTAAATGATTCTCCCTTACCACGATATTTCGTAGCATGTATCTCTTCTGAGAGTGGTTGCGTTGGTCCATAGTCCTGTTCTATATTTGGTATATTCATCTGTAGTCTCCTGATCCTTTTAATTTTCCACGTTTCTCTCTACTGTCTAGCTTCTTCATGTTTTCTTTTACTACATCATCAAGCTTTATATCTAAAAGATTTAGTATAGCTATGAAGTAAAAGAACATATCCCCTGCTTCCAGGGTAACACCCTGTTTATCTAAGGGTGTGTCATCTCTCTTATGTTTCTTTAGCTTTTCAAAGAACTCTCCTGTCTCTCCTATCAAACCCATAGTGTTCTCTAAGAATCTTTTATCACCAGAGGTAATCATTTTATTCTCTACCCACTCAGCGTAGTCCTCTAGATTAATTGGTTTGTTCTCCTCGAAAGCTTCAAAGTATCCCATGTCTTCTAAGTCTTGGTGCGTTAACATTATTTCTCCTTTGCATCTATTTCTATAATTTTAACATCGTCTAAATCATATATGGTGTCTCGAATTATTTCTTCAAGACTTGTCTTTGTACTATCTGAAGCAATAAAATTTGCGTCAGGATCTAACTCTAATAACATCGTAACCTCAAACAACACAGGAACCTCCAAGTTATATAGAAGAACCTCAATAGGTCAATCTATTCTTTTAACCAATCATCAGGAATTGTTTTTTCTGCGTATTGAAAACCATACTTTTTACACCAGTCTCCATAAGAAGACCTAGCACCCTTGTATAGTTTTGCTCTACTGTTTTGAAAAACAAAACGAATATCTAATTCAGGAAATTGTTTTGAAATTTCTTTGTGCTTACGTCTATCGTTTGCTACAAATCGTCCCTTGGTTTCTATAATTATACCATTGGGTAAAACAAAATCAGGTGTGTAGGTTCTTATTTTTAGATCAACCCACTTAATCTTTTCTTCTTCATACGTAAACTTAATTCCTTTAGATCGTAACTCTTTTGCTACATCATCCTCAAAGCCAGAACGATACCCTGCCTTTAAAGCTCTGGCTCTTCTATTCATAACCAGTCAGGTTTTTCAATAACAGTATAGTCACCCCAACCTGTGCTGTAGTCAGAATCTTTTTCTGCCTTTGCTATAACAGCTAAAGTTTTGTGCAGTTGTTTCATAGCCCAATGCATAACTTCAGAACTCATCAAATGAATATGTGAGAGATAGGGGGCAGACTTTTCACAGGCTATAAAAGAGAATTTATCTACGTCATAACCTGCTAACTTACATGCGTAAACATAGTGAGCACCCTGCAACAAGTATCCATACTTGAGACACTCTTTTAAAAATCCTCTTGGACTAGCGTCCTGTGTTGTCTTTACATCAAAGACTGTGTGTTCATCCTCAATCAATAAGTCTGGACGAGTCTTCAAAATTAATCCTGAGATAGGATCTTCTACAAAAATACTCACCTCGTTTAGTCTGTGTGGATGATTGAGATAGGAGGCACAAGAAGGATTACTTAGAGCACCCCTGGTTATACAGTTGGCTACGTTAAACTCTACCTCAGTAAGTAGTATCTGATCCTCAGCAAGGTTATTCTTCATCTCTTTAAAGGCAAGACTAGACTTAGTCTTTGGTCCTTTGACTACCAGGTTACGTTCTTTCTCCAGTAAGTTAGCATGGACAGCACTACCCATAGCAAAAGCAGGATTGTTAGGGTTACGTTTCTCACCCTTCCAGTGTGCCAAAGATTTTTTGTAGACTGCCTTTACAGCACTTGAAGATATACCACTGGTTGAGTGATAGTCTTCATTAGACATATCTGTTATAACGTTTTTGATATAGTTGTAGCTCATGTCTTTCTCTCTTCTTATAAAATAGCCCCCACCTAAAATGAACAAAAAGGTGAGGGCGTTTTCTTCTAGGGGAAAGGAACAGGAAAAACCTAGAAGGGTATTGAGTCCTGTGGTTCTTGGGAGGAAGTCGAAGACTTAGAACCACTAGAACTATTGGAGTGATCTGTAAACATTGAACGTGGTTGGGAGGAACCACCCTCTGATTCGTAGACCACATGATCAAGGACTTGAAGTCCAAGAAGCCTTGTACCCTTACCCATTGGGGTAGGATATATTTCAACTTTAATAATGCCCTCACTGCCATTACCAATGAGACCTTTATCCTGTAGATCCCAAGCCTTACCAGTTATATCAGCAACGATAGGAGCACCACCCTGCCAGTCATGATTGCCAACGTGAGGTCTATCAAATGTTACCTCAAAGCCACCATCAACTTTCTTTATTTTTTTCCTGCAGCCTTCTTTTTCTAAGGTCTTTGCAGTGTCCTTATCTGTAGTGACTGTGACTTTGTAAGCACCATCTGTTGCCTGGTGAAACTCTGCACGATCACGATTGGACTCGAATACTTTAGCCCAAGTAATTTTTCCTTTAACATCTATCTGTGTTGATGGCATATCGCCCTCCTTTTATTTACTGTTACTATATCTAAGGTCTATAACCCAATATGTCAATGGGTCTCAGCCCAATTTTTTCCTATGTCGTATGAGCCAGGTGTAGGAATCTTAAAACCTAAGTCCTGACCTACGTCTAGCATGGCTTGTGCCTGTATCTTTCCAAGTCTTTCAGCCTCTTCCTTTGTGCCTACTACTTCTACCTGGTACTCATCATGAATAAACCCTACCATCTTGAAGTTAATCCCTTCCTTACGTGCTCTGTCGTGCCAACGTAGGAGGGTGTATTTCATCAGACAAGCCTCACCATTCTGTAGAATACCTGCCAAGGCTTTGTGAGTACTAGGTACTTTTACCTGTCTTCCATCATAGCCCTTGAACCAACCATTCTCTCCAACTTGTTTTATGTATTTGTTCTTTAGATCATACAGACCTCCAATGCTTTGCTCGAAACGAATACGTGCATCCTGTGCTTCCTTCATACTTACCTTAAGGATCTGACCAGTCTTAGCTATCCCTGCACCTAGTAGCCAAGCATAGATAAAAGTCTTTGCCATATCCCTAGTACCTAGTGGTACATCCAGAGCATTTTTGTTGACGTTGTGAATGTCTGTCTCGTTTTCTTTCTTACCCTTCATGATAGCCTGAGCATACTGATCCTCATCATACATACGCCAGAGATAGTCAGCTAATACTCTCAACTGAATCCCATCAGCATCAGTACCAACTAGCCAAGAGGTAGAGGGTACAGTCCAACAGGCTCTGAGGTGTTGGTCATACTGCTTCTTTACTTCTTCTACTGGTGTCTTTGCATCACCATGAAAAGGAGCAGAGATGTTAGCTGTGTTAGGATCAGAGTGTGAGCACCTACCAGTCCAAGCACCAATGTTATTTATGTTACCATGAATACGTAGATCATCACCACACTGGCCTATCCACTCCACCAGTGAGCTTCTGCGTCCTTCTAGTGTCAGCCACTGGGCTAGAGCCTTTGCTCCTGTAGGTGCTGTGTCAGGTAGTGTGCCAAGGTTTGCTTCTGATACAGTAAATCCAAAGGTATCAAAGTGTTTCTTCTTTTGGTTGTAGAAGTCCTCATCCATAGCCTCTATTGACTTACCCCAAGGGTCTCCAATCTTTCTCATGAAGAACTTCTTTGCAGTCTCTGTCCTATCAACAGGATTCCAACCTGCATCCCAGAGTGCTTTGATACGATCCTTTGGTGAGCCAGGTTTAAACTCAATCCAGTCAGAACAAATAAGATCGTCACCCTCTACGCTAGTCAGGGCATACTTCTCCTTTGCCTTTGCAACTGTTGCCATCTCAGTACCATCCTTCTTGAGTCGATACTTCACACGATTGATCTCAGTCAGTTGTGGTGGGAAGTCTACCTGGAATTGCTCCTCTAAAGTATTCTTCTTCTGTTCAATAGAGTTGAGTAGAAACTCAGCCTTTGTCTTATCAAACTGAAAGCCATAGTATTTTGTACGTACCAGTTCTATCTGGACATCATGCTCTGTCCTTAAAGACTTACGCCAATCAGGACTCCAAATAATATCATGGAAGTGATTGAACAGAGATTCTGTAACCTCGATGTCTTGATACCAGTATTCAACCATCTCATTGCTGAACTTATCAAACTCATGAAACTCTCCTTTATGTTTGTTTAATCTTATTCCCCAGGCTTGTAGGCTGTGAGGTTTGTGAGCACCCTTTGGGATAGCTATGTTGTAGTCGTGAAGTCTACTGACTAGCAGAGTATCAACAACTTTTTGTGGGTTGATTAACCCTGGCTTCAACAACTTGTTAATCATTGGTGCATCAAACTGTAAGAAGTTGTGACCAACAATTAGGTCTGCTGATTCATACCACTGGATAGCGTTAGCCTTAGCCACTGGATCATCAAGGCAATTATCAAATCGACTGGTCTCTCCTGTCGATAGATCCTTACCACCACAAATCCAGAGCTTAGTACTGTTGTCCAAACCATTTGTTTCTATATCACTGACAAGTATTCTCATCCCTGGAATACAACCTCCTCTAGGATAGTTGTCTCAAGATCGTAGTAGACTGCCCCTGCATTTCCTAGCTTAGAGAATGGTCTGTTCTTATCAACTATAAACTGGGTGGTGTTACGTTCTGTAACATCCTCTGCTTCTGTGTCTCGCTTGAGCTTGATACAGATGATAGCCTCTTCTTCCAGGGATGCTGCATACTTGGTGCGCCCATCCTCGTTGACCTGAGAGATAAAGATAACACCAATGTTTAATTCCTTGGCAAGCTGTGCCATCCTAGCACCAAGAGTTGTCAGCGTACTAGTGGCTGCATCAACCCCAGAGTTTGACAGGTAGGCTAAACGCTGAACGTGATCTATGAATACGAACTCTGCCCCATAGACTGTGACTGCTGTCCTTACATGATCCAGTATCTTCATTGGATCTTCATGACTACGCATCTCAAAGGGAATAGTGTGTTCATCCCTTGCCATCCTCTGACCTGCATCAATTACTTGTCGCTCTTCAAATCCATTTGCTTGTGCATCCTCTTTGGTTCTGACATTCCATCCTAGTTCATAGGTTGCCATAGCTCGAAAGGTTGTAGACTTCATCTCTTCCATGTGGACTAAGCCAATCTTCACACCCTGTTCCAGGAGAGCACACTCGAAATACCTGGCGAGTTCAGTCTTACCCTGACCTCTCATAGCCTTGATGAATGTGATACCACCCTTAACCATACCTCGTAGCTTTTCATCTAAGCCAGAGTGTCCAGTAGGTACATACTCGTAAGGGTTTTCGTAGAGGATTGCTTTCTCTACTTCCAAGTCACCTACAAAGAAGTTGTCAGGACTGAATCTTTGAGGCTTGAGTGCTGCCCACTTAAGATCTTCACCATCACCCTTCATCAAGAACTCATTGGCATCCTTCCACTTGGACATAGGAACGTAGTAAAACTTGTCAGGCATTGTGCTGTATAGTTTCTCTGCTGCTGCCTTGCCTGTGTCATCAGACAACTCACCTGCGTAGACCACCATCTCAAAACTGTTGAGGTAGTCAAAGTTTTTCTTGAGGAACTCATCATTGAATGAGCCACTGGGTAAAGACTTAACTGGGTAGGACTTACCTAGTACCTGGTAGAGACTGGCTGCATCGAACTCACCCTCAGTAACATAGATACGTTTACTAGATCCTGCATTAAAGTCAGGACCAAATAGGTCAGTCAGTGCTCCTCGTTCCTTAGTCCAGAACTTCTTCTCGTCATGCCCTCTATACTTAACATTATTTGAGTACTTGAATGCGTACCTAACTGGAACGCCACTCTCACCATACTGCAACTGAATGTTGTAGAGTTTGGCTACATCCTCATCCAGTCCTCTGATGCCATCGAACCTACCACTGATTATCTTTGTGTTACGTAGGTCTACCTTTGGTGTGGGCATTGGATAAGTTTCCTCAGCCCAAGCAAACATCTTAGCCCTGTTTGGGTATCCCCTGTCACAAGACTTACAGTGACCAACCTTTGACACTACGTTGTAGCTGAATGCGTCACTGCTTCCACAGTCCTCGAATGGGCAAGGTTGATGGTTTATCTCGTTGCTGCTGTTTACTATCGCTGTCATTGTTACACTGTTCCCTTTCAATTGAACGTTGTCTCTCTTCCTCAGTCATATCACGAATGCATTTTGATGTCATCCTTTTCTTCCCTTGGATAGTACACTAAAACATATGAGCTACACTCAGGGCAACTAAGGTTTGTAACCATGCTGTAGTCTCCAAATAGATAGGTCTCTTCTTCATCAATGTCGTGGTCTCCACCCCAAATTAATTCAGACTTACAGTGCCAACATTTCATGTGTAATCCTCATACATTCTTAAAGCTTCCCAAGAGATAGGAAATAACTCCATCATCTTATCTTCTATTTGTTCTGCTACAAGTCTAGTCTCATACTGAGCATCAGTTTTTAGTCGTAGTCCACACATCTTTGCAAAGGCATGTAGTGATCCTGACCAGTACCACTCAGTCATCATAGACTGTGGCAGTACCATACGTGCTTGCTCTGGTGCTACACCTTCTTTTAGTAAATCTTTGTAGGTACACATAGCATGGAAGTAAGCATTATCCTCTACATACTTTGTTGTATCTACTTCCCAATATTCTGCTAGATAAGACTTATCATCTGGGTAGTCTTCAATATCATCCTGTAGGAAGACGTTAACAAAACCCTTACCACTTCCCTGTTTCTTATCGTCAGACTTTTCTCTCCAGTTATTTGGTACATAAAACTCAGGCTCACTGTCAACGTAACGCCTACTGATTTCATTCCAAGGCATGTACTCATGCTTCTGTAGCTGACGTGCTACAAAAATAGGAGCTTTGATATGGAACGTAGAAAACGCATGATTAAATGGTGACTTGTGTTTGTGTTTAGCCAGGTAAGATATTAGCTTGGCATCCTTGGGTGTTAACACTAACTGCTCACCATTGTGAACTCGTGGCATCCAGTCAGACTTCTTTCCAAAGCTAACCCTAGCTGCGTTTACTACAGCCAAATCGCTACCCATGTGATCAACGTAGGTTACTTCAATCATAACTTTTTCCTATATTCTTTGGTGCGTAGACCTCACCATTGTACTGGCTACCAGTCTCAGTGTCTGCCCCAAAGTTACACCATGCCAGGATAACTAGGATCGCCATGATCCAGTAGAATGAAACCTTACACCACTTGATAAAGCCCTCGAATGTTTTCTTAGCTTCTATCTCTGCTGATTCACTAGGTGTCATTGCTGTACCTCTACCTCTAGACAAGCCACTGTCTCTGACTTGTGCGTTACCATCTTGGCTGCTTTGCTCAGTTCAATCTGGCACTCCTCCAGTGTGGCGTAGTTGCCTAACTGGTAGTGCTCCACTGTCTGTGTGCTGAACAACTGCATCCACACTAATACAAACATCATTCTTCTGTCTCCTATTTCTTTTCTGTTATCTCTTTTATTCTCTTCAATCTCTTTTCTAAAAGAACAATCCTATTTGCTAATTCTATTTTTCCTTTTGTGTCACATAAATATTCTACTCTATCTGCGTCATCTATTAAAACATTGGATACCATACTTCCCCCTTATCTCTCTGTTGTTTAACATCATCTAGTATTCTCTTTAGGTTGTTTGCCTTTTTGTTTTCTCCATCCCACTCAAGGTCACTGATGTCCCTCTGTAGGTCTATAATATATTGTTGTACAGCAACAACTTTCTCTTCCTCGTATCTTAAGTGTCTCACAATTCATTCTCCCTATCCAGTGTGTTACTTCATCATGTGGATCATCTATCCAAGTCTTCCCTTTCCAGTTCAATTTGTATGTCCCTCCCTGTTATGTCAGATAAAGCCCTTACTACATCCTTAGTTCCTTTCTCAAATCCTTCATCGAATGCGTCAGCTATGTCTTCTTTGTCGCTATGTTTCTTATATAGGAAGCCTAAAAGAAATGCCAAGACTCCTACTAAAATTGTTATTGGTTCTGGTAAATAAATATTCAATGGTATATCCTCAGTTCTTTTTCTTTTTGCCACTTGTGAAAGTCTTTTGACGTCAAGTCTTTCTCTTCCATAAACCATTGTAAATCATATATTGCTTCTAACAATTCACTATTAGCTTCAAGTAACCTTTCTATTAAGTCTTCCTCAGTCTTACACTTTAGTCTTGCCATGACATCCTTGAACTTAGCATCAGACATAACCTCCTCCTTTGGATTTACTTAAAGTATTACTTGTAGTTTTATTAACTACAAAAATAAAAGATACTAGTTTATTCTATTAGTAATACTTTAAGTTAGTTATACTCACACTATTTCATTTCAAGTATGACAGATTGTCTCACCACCCAATATATATCATTACTCCTATGTATGCAGCGTTGAGTGCAATCGCTATTATTTCATATGTTTCCATTAGGTTAACTCCCTCTTTTTAACTTCACATGTTATACCTTTCATGGCTAAATATTTTTTTACTAGCCTGTCTAGCTCTGACTTGTCTTTGGTAGAGTGATAAGCAAAACACTTACCACCCTTTCCTTTTATACGTATCACATACTCCATTAGTCTAACCTAGAGTCTGACCATGCATCAAGTCCATAGGATTTAAGAACTCTGGCTGCTGCTCTCGCACCCTCTTCCTTGCAGCTTACGTTCTGGAAGTATGACATACTAGGATTCCACCACTGAAACCTTTTACCTGTGTAGTCCTTTTCCAATCCCATGTTACGTAGTATCTCACGTTCCTCACGCCCAAGCTTAGTATTACCCTTGTGCTTTGGTTGGACTGTGACCCACGCAAACCCACAATCAAACTGATCATGTCCATCAAGATACTTCTCAATGTATCTGTCTGTTGCAACTACTGCTGCTGCGAATGCTTCACCTCGTACTGTCTTAGCTGAATGTATTGATAGTTCCATTTTATTTTCCTTTCGTTTCATACTACTTATATGTGTGTTGTGTAAAATCATTTCAACCCTAGCTCACAAATTTTTTTTCGATAGTACAGTGTGTATTTGTACTGTCTGATGTTAGAGTGTAGTAGCCTTTGTGATATGTAAAGGTATTAAAACTTTTTTCAGCCTTGTTAATTGTTATGTGCTTTATTGCAGCACGTCTAGCCTTGCGACTACTCTGGAAGCAATCAACAAAACGATCATCATATTCCATACTCCTTTCATTCCAGTCTCTTGCTCTTAATAACCATACATGTTTCATTTCTATCTCCAATCTGTACTGTATTCTGGATCTATTGGTGCAATACCTGATACGTGTAATTGCTTCATCCTTAAGATCTCTTGGTGGCGTGTAATTGCTTCATCCTTAGTCCAACAAATCTCCCAGTGATCATTTAGATACACTGGATTATCTGGGTCTCCCCACACTTGGTCAGGTGTACCAGTATTACTTCTGACTGTGTAGAACACCACCCACAATTTACATTCATCATCTATCAGTCCATCAAACATTGTCTGTCTCCCAATCTATCCAGTCATAGTAGTCTGATATTTGTTTGTAGTTCTGGGGTGATATTCCTATCTCTTTATCCCAGTCTATAGTCTGTAAGTAATCCCTGACTTGTTCATACTTGTGGTCATCATCAACACCCACAGATACTTCATACTCTATGGTTCTATTTACCCTTACTTTAATTAGTTTCATTTTATTAACTCCTTTTGTTTTTCTAATCCTTTTAGCAGCATTGCCTCTGCTTCCTTTTTATTGCCACGCCTCAACTCTTCATATGCCCACGATACCCAACTGTAAGCCTCTGGATCTATCAACTCTGGGTCAGGTCTTAGGTCTACCTTTTGCCATACAGGATCAACCTTTGTAGCACCTACCTTATGCTCATTCAGAAATTCTACTAGTTGCTCCTTAGATACTGGCACTTCAATCTGCTCCCAGTCTCTTGGGAAGTAGCGTTGTGCATCTCTCTGAGTGCCAACCCATTGCCCCTTACTTGATTTATACAGTCTCATTATCAACCCTCATTCTAACATCTAGCCTCCAAGTAAATCCTGTTAGTGTCTCAGGTGTTGCTAGACCTAACTCAATTATGTGTTCAGATATTGCCTCAGCTACAGTGTCTATTGTGTGGCACTCCAGATCCTCAGCCCCTATTATTACATCTTTAAACTGCATCACCTAAGCCCTCCTTAGCTAGTATGCGTAGTACGTAGTGTAGTGGTTGATCACCTAGCACGATCCAATCCTGTTTGCTTTCACTGTATCGCTTGGCTTTTGCCATAGCTTCAATGTCACTAGGTATTTTGCGAGTAGCTAGAACGTTTTCCATAGCTAGTATTTGGTTGAGTGTTACAGTCATTTCATTTTTCCTTTTTCTTTTGTATGTACTTATTAAGTAAGCATTAATTTTTACAATTCAAGTAGTGTTATAATTATTTTTTACTGGTGGCTTTCCCTCCTGTTCATCTAGATCATAAAAGCTAGGCTCTATCCTATAATTCTTAACGTTATCTGATTGTAAAATAATCAGGCTAGGCAAACGCTCCTTGAGCAATTGATACCCATTAGGTGTAAACCTTGCCCATATACTAGGCACTGTCTTAAAGTTTTTACCATTAAGCTTTGCATCACAAACTATAGCCCATGATTTAAATTGCTCCTGTTTGTGCCAAGGTTCTTTTTTATACATCACTCTTTACCTCTCGCAATTAAATTTCCACAAGAGAAAACAATTTCTTCTAGGGCTTCCCTTACTTCAATTGGTATTGCACCAGAGCCTTTCACCTCTATTGCTAACTCCTGTATGTGTTCAAGCTTACTAGTTAACTGCGTTATTTCTGTTAACACTTCCAATGCTGCACCAGTAGCATGATTTATCCTGATTAGATTATTTTTCATCGTTCAATATCCTTTCAATAGTATTATTTATTTTACATAGTTTAGTTAGGGCTTGCGTTTGTTCTAACTCATTACAAAAAACGCTTGTCGCTTTTGTAGTTAGACCATCCAGATATTCACTTAGCCTATACAGTTTTCTTTTTTGATATGTCATAGTATCAGTTATCATTTTGCATTCCCTCCAATAGCTCTAATGCCTGTTCATAGTTGTATATGTTACTCATTATATCACTCATTTCTGCACTCACATAACTTGGCCTTACGCCTTGTCTAAAGCTTTTCAATTCGTTCTTAAGTGTAGTTATCCTTTCAGTAATTGCTTCACTTAAACTCTCATAGGTTTGTCCATTTGATAACCAAAATTTTAATAGCTCAGGTATTCTATCAGGTGTTATCATTTCATTCTCCCTCTATGCTCTTGACGTATTCTACATAGTCTAACGCTTCCTTAAGCGTCCAAAACTCTTGAATGCATCCTTCATCCCTTACGTGCCAAACTTTTAAACCATACTCATTTTTTACTTGTTCAATTTTTACTTGTTCAATTTCCATTTATCTATCCCTTTTTTATTTGTTGCTGTTATTAATTAGGTAAACACTAATGTTTGTATTTCAAGTATTTACCTAACTATTTTTTATTTATCTTATAACCTCCTGATTTAATGTACTTTTCTCATGAAATTGGTTTTGTCTTTTCTTATCTCTTGGCCTTTACCACGTAGTACTACAAAACAATTCTTTTTATTGTCCAAAAACCTTGCGTCATGACTATCACCATCAACAGTATCAAGAGTTATACCATCAACAGTAATTGTATTTGGTACGCTGTATAGATAGCTCTTTTTATCTTTTGCTTTGTTAGTAGGTATATCAGTAACAATAGCTATGTTTGAGCCATGCTTTAACGCTGTAGGAATAAAGAGCGAATTGTTTTCAGATAGACTGAAAGTCATGCTGTAAAAATCTTTATAAGGATTTTCAACAATCCTGTTTATATCTTTTACATAATCATAAACTTGAATGTTTAAGCTTTTACATAGGTCAAACAATTCAGGAAATAACTTTTCAAATTTTACTTCACTAAACACGTTTGGTCTAAATGCCATGCTAATATTTTTCTTAGCTAGTAACTTTTGCTTCAACTCTATCTCTCGCAATAACTTAGCTTTGAATTGGTCTCTATATTTAAACCAAAGTATTGTCCTGATAATTCTGGCTATTGCGACTTTGTGTTCACCATCAGTAGCAATCATAAACTTTTGACCCATGCCAGTAAACATAAGACAAGCTTGTGCACATCCCATGCTCAAACCATTGCAAGTATTAAAACCTGATATGAAATGTGGAGCTAGTGATAAACCAAATATCTCTAAATCATTATCTAGATTAGCAACATCTTTACTGATTTTAGTATTTTGTCCAATTAGTTTAGGAAGCTTTGACCATATCAATTGACCATTACTATCTAAAGCTTGCTCAATTTTTTCATAAGCAATTCTTTTACAATCACTAATAAAAGTATCAGTGTTGCAATGCTCTTTCATAGCTCTTAAAGCTTGTCTTGATTGATCTTTGTAGGTCTCAAAATCATTTTGATTTACTATCATGT
>Ga0209535_1000979_pt1 | contig 19666 bp, 34 predicted proteins | sample LinPmetageLP28_FD_184041 | JGI IMG/M metagenome (GOLD analysis project Ga0209535, IMG submission 184041) | Marine viral communities from the Pacific Ocean - LP-28 (SPAdes) (version 2) | ecosystem: Environmental > Aquatic > Marine > Oceanic | place: Pacific Ocean | collected 2009-08-22
CAACCCATTCAGGTACTAGATATTTTTTATCTCTAATATTAACAAATGCTGGGGGCATCCAGGATTTTTGTTTATACATAACTCGCTGCACAGCATACGATTTTGTTTTCCCGTCAGGTTTATAAGTGAATGCAGATGATTCTTGTGCGATTATTTCTTCGACACCATCTTTAATAACTTTGAAAATAGCCATGTCTGTAACTTATTGCGTAAATATACAAACCAATTTTCAGGCTCCCTATCTTTTAATATGACGGATTTATGAAGGGGGTATTTACCTTCTTTTTGGAGTTCTAACTCTAAACCCCACATAACACACATACCCTTAAAAGCTGTAGGATTATAAGTAGCTATGAACACTAAGTCCCTCTCAGGAATAGTGTCCATAGCTTCACTTATAGTATATTCTTTATGACTTTCTATCATAGTAATCATTTAAATCCTCCTCCTCAGGTTTAAGGTACTGAGGGGGTTTAAATTTATTTTTCTTTTTACGCTCCTTATAATTAGGATACTCATTCATCATCCAACGATCCCATTCTTGTAATTGGTCGTATTGTTGTTGGGTACTATTTTTACTCATCTTCCTTGTCCTCTATAGGATTTTTTATAATTTGGAGACTCTTTGTGTTTTGAAGTTTTGGTTTTAGCATGTACTCCAGGACGTTTTACGCTGTTTGCGGATTTATAATTAAATGCGTTTATTTTTTTAGGCATTTTATTTTTTTGTTTTTAGAAAATTTATTGCTTCTATTATTTGTTGACAACCTTCATATGCTTCTTCATTTTCAAAATGAATAAGATTTTTTTGTAAGATATCTAGAAATTCTTTTCTTTGAACAGATAGTGTATAAGTTGCATCTTCATTATAAACTTCTACTTCAAAAATTGGAATTGACTTTTTTTTAGTTTTAAGATTATTTAATACTACGTTTACAATAGACTCGGCAATTGTAAATTTTGAATTTTTAGTCATTTCTAGAAATTCCTTGTAGGTATCTACTTTTATTTGTTTTACGTACGGCACTTAAAATAGGTCTAAAAAATTATTTTTTATTTGCTTTGACTTGAATTTAAGCATCTTCTCATCATTCTCCAACATTTTTGTAGAAAGCTTTTCGAGATGTTTACGTTTTTGAGTATCGTAATCATCCATTAACTTTTTATGCTTTTTCTTACGTTTCATTCCGATTTTTTAATTTATCAGATGTATAAGTAGTAAATAAAGAAGGAAACCAAGCATGGATAAATAAAGATAAAGACATTTTCATAGCATCTAACCAATGTTCCCAATAACTCATATTATTTTCTTCCCAATGTTTCATATTCTAGAAATTAAGTCTAATTCATCTTCATCTTCAAGTCCTAACTCTTTCAACCGTTGGAGGTGATAATCATCTACTTCCCAATCTATTTTACTTTCATTTACAGTTTTATGCTCTTCTAATCCTTGGATTTGTCTATCGTTAAATATGTTCCCTACTTGGAGAAAATAGCAGTTATAACAAAGAAGTTCTACATTATCTAATTTATAGTTTTTTTTACTTCCATCTTTAAAATTCATAAGTAAAGGAACTCTGTAATCTAATACTCTACGCTCACTAAAGGTACAACTGCTACAGCACTCATCAATTAAACCTTCAGCAATTAATTTATCCTTTATTTTAGCAGCGTCAAAATGGGAACTATCTATTCTTCCTTCTATAATGTCTAATATAGCAGGAGACTTTTTACCTCCATTTAGAAACTTAGGAATACCTTTACCTGATTGGTTTTTATGTTGTTCAAATAAATTAGGATAACCTTCTTTAGTGGCATCATAGTTTTTAGCCCATTTCTTATAATGAATGTAAGAAACACCTAAATATCTAGCAGCTGCCCTATTACTTTTAGTTTTATTGACAGCACCTAAAATTTGAACTTTAGATAGTGGTTTTGCTTTAGGCATTATGGTCTCATCATTTCTTCAGCCCAATATAACATAAATTCCCATAAATCATCTATAGTTGTAAACATATATTCTTTTCCTTTAGGATCTACAAACGGGTGGAGTGTTCCATCTTCATCTTGACGTGAGTAAACATAGAATAATATAGCATCAGCTGCTACTCCTTCAAAACAAAAATGGATAAATCCTTCAATAGTTTTAAAGTATTGTTCATCATATGAAGTAAAATCTAAACCTTCTTTTTCAAGGAGATTGTTTTGTCTTTTCCACACACCTTCATATAATTCTACCACTTTGATAAAGTCTGCCTTTAATTCATCTTCAGGATTAGAGGCATCCTCCCTCATAGTAATTTTAGAACCTAAAATAGCTTCAATCGCTTGTTTTATTTCTTTTCTTTGACTCATTAACCTGTTCTTTTAATCTAACTAATTTAGCACACTCATCGTATTCTTCTTGTTGCTCGTAGAACTGTATAGCGGTGTTTAATACTTTATTAAAGTTTCTATAATCTAATATTACCGAGCAATCCAAATTAGGGATGTAAAATATTCTAGCTGATTTACGTTCCTTATCTAAAGCATTTTCTATAGTGGTTATGGCTTCTTCTAATAGTAAACGGTTAAAATCTTTACTCCCTACTAACTCATCTAATTCTTCTCTATAGTCATATAAAATTTCAATAGAGAGTATATCTCGTTCTTTCTTACTTTTCATTACATCAAAATTTGGGAAGTTAATACTCTATTACCAATAATAAATATATTAAGTAAATCTATTCCTGTAGAAATCCTTAGTTTGGGCCATTTGGTTTATATCTTCTTGAATTTTCTTATAATAATCCCCCCTATTTGAAATAGGGATTTGAGAAGTTAAATTACCTTTATTTATACGAAGATAACCTACTATTAGGGGAGTGGGATGAGAACCTATTTTTATATTTAATTCAGGGCTAACTTTAGAAAGAACTTCCATCCTATGCCAATAATCAGTGTCTGATGAAAATCTAGAATTATCAAAATATCCTAACTTATTAAATACTTTTTTAGAATAAAATGCACTTCCTTCACTAGTACTAATGTGGGGAGATCCATTTTCATAAGCCATCTCTTTTGTATCAGCGTGGAACCTAACAAAAGTTGATTTAAGACCATCCAAATTATGAGTTGTAAGATATTCATTAATAATTTTAAATCTTCTAATATCTGAAACGTCATCGCTACCGTGGAAGTGGAAGAAGTCCCAATCTATATTTTGACATTTGTGTAAAGCTTTATTAACACTATAATAAGCTCCCCTATTAATTTTATTTTTTAATAGAGTTATATTATCTAAATCTTCATATTGTTGGGCTACATTTAATGAATTATCCGTAGACCCATCATCAACTAAAGTTATATGAATATTGGAGTATTCTTGTTGAAGAATCCCTTCAATAGCTTCTTGCAAAAAATCTTCAGTGTTATAAAAGGGAATTATTACTAAGTACTTATTCATTTTTAAAATATTAATCTGATTACTTCAAAAGATTCAGCTAGGTCAAAATCAATTTGTTTTCCTCTAATTATGGATAATGATCTAATGTAATCCTCATTTATATAATTTCTAAAAGATTGAGATTTATATTCTAAGATGGCATCAATTTTATTTTGAAGGTCTATAGGGAATACTTCAACAAAACATCTATTATTAATTTCTAAATTATTCCAAGGGATTTCATACCCTAATATACTTGTTTTTTTAAAAGCCCTAACTCCTTCTTCAAATATAACCTTATGATCTTGATGGATATCTGAAGAACAGGGTAGTAAAACTAGATCGGGGTTGAGAGTAGATTTTAGATTTACTAGAGTTTCAAGAATTTCTTGCCTAAAAAAAGAAAAGTTTCTTACTTTAAATTTAAAAGTAGTAATATTAGATTTAGGAATACCTAATTTAGACCCCGCATTAAGAATTTCTCTAGATAAAATTGTTTTTTCAAATTCTTTAGGAACAGATTCTTCACATATAGAAAAAGCAACATAATGTACTTTTTTTCCTTCTCTACATAGTCTAGAGATTGTTGCTCCTGCCCCTATTTCTCCATCGTCTGTGTGAGGACCTAATACTAATACAGTTTGGAAATTATCTAAAGTCATTTATTGTGTTTTAAAAATTTAGCGGGATTCCCAACCCAAACTTGCCCATCAGGGACATCTTCGATAACTACGGATCCCATTCCTATTACAACATTATCTCCTATTTTTAAGTGTTGTCTTATAGTAGAATTAGCTCCTATAAAACAATTTTTTCCTATAGTAACAGAACCACACACTATATTTCCTGCTACAATCATAGTATTTTTACCTACATGAACATTATGAGCAATGTGGACTAAATTATCAATTTTGACTCCATCCTCTATAATAGTATTATGCATATTTCCCCTATCTATACAAACATACGAACCAATCCTTACATTATTTCCTATAATAACATCCCCAAAATGAGGAAAAAATACTAACTCCCCATTTTCATTAGGCTCAAAGCCAAACCCCTCATTACCTAATTTGGCAGTAGGACATATTTTAGTATTATTTCCTATAGTAATCTTTGGAGGTAAAACTTCTTTATTTTGAATAGACTTTATAAACTCTAATCTAGTACTCATACAATGTATTTTAGTATTTTACCCGTAAGCAAAATAAGTTTTTAGATATTCCGATGAAGGAGAAGAAATTATATTTCCCGGCATTCTATCCAATCTGTTCCAAACATTTTCTCCATGAATTATTTGGATCCAAAGATTTTCTTCTGTGATAATAGGTGTTCCTCCTTTTTTTGTAATATAATCATGATGTTCAGCTTCTAGAGGTGATACAAAATTATCTAAATTAGATTTTACACTAATAAAAGGGCCTGTAGGAAAGGTAGAATCCAAGAATTGATTAGTATTAACATCCCAATATAACCCTTTAGCAAGAGAAACTATATCATAGTTCTGGTGGGATGATTTAACAAATTCATTGTATCTAATTTCTAAAATATCATCACAATCATACCTACTACAGATTATTTCCTCAGTATCTGGGTGGGTCAATTTTTTGATATTATTTAGTACGGAAGTTTTAAAAGTTTGAGAAAAATTATCATCATATGCTTTAATATAATCCCAACAAATAGAAATAAAATCATATTGGGATTCTAATGCTAGCAACTCACTTTTATAAGGATCTGGGGTGGTGCTGTCGCAATATAGTAATAATTTGAAGTTAGGGTCTGTTTGGTGGATAAAAGAATTAAGACTATATTTTTTAAATAAAGCTAATCTTGTTTCTAACCAACAAGGGGTACCTTCATAAGTGGGAGGTCTATTTTCAAATTGTAAATTAAATATACAAAGAATTATATGATTTAGGGAAGTATTCATAATGTTTTGTATAAAGCGTTTTGTTTTTCTTGACGTTCAATAGTTTTAGGATGGTGGATACAAAATTCTTTATTAGCGGGAAGTTGGGATTCTGTTTTGTATCCCGTAAGAATTTCATGGACTTTATTTTTCCATTTAATTCTTTTTATGTTTTTAAGAATTCTACATTGATAATCTGGGAAGTTAACTTTTCCATCAGGGTCCATCCTCCAACCCCATTTTTCTAGATGTTCATCTGTTAATCCCTTAACAGTATTAATTCTAGGAACCCAAAATATATCGGTTTTGGGGTTATTATTAATTACCCATTCTATAGTATTCATAAGATATTCCTCGGGATACTCATCAGCATCAATTTGAAAAATATAATCTCCAGAACAGTTATCTTTTAGATTATTTTTAAAAGATGAGAAATTATTATTTAAAGGAAATTCAATTAATTTATAAGATACATTAGTATTTTCTGTAAGTTCTTGGAGAACTCTATAAACTTCAGGGGTAGTATTACCCTGATCACATTGGACAACTATTTCATCTTGGTCCCTTTTATATTTAGTTAAGTATTCTAGTAAATATTCTATTTCTTTATACTCATTACAAACGGGTATAGCATAACTTATTTTCATCACTTTTATTATTTAAAGACCCCAATATAATCAAGAGCTTCTATAAAATCAAGCTCATTAAACTGTTTTAAAGTAGAAGTATCCATTTTATACTCATAATATTCTTCTTCTTTCCCGGGAATTGGGTAGTTTTTTCTATCTTTTTCGGGAATCAACATAGCTTTTACAGCTGACCATTTCCATTCTTTAGGGGTTTTCCCATCGGCATACACCATACCTTGTTCGGGAGTATTTATTGCTGAGGGCATCCAGTGATAGTTTTTATCATCGATAAAAATTAAGTCCTTATAAAGTTCAGGCAAAATTTCTAATTGTTCTTTTAAAAATTTACTTTCTTTTACCATTTGGGTGTTGGTAGTAAAACCACACCCGTAGCATTGACTTACTTTATATTCAGCACCTAACTCTTGTTCATAACAAGCATCACTACCACAACGGGGGCATATAGTTAAATTATCTTTAAGCATCTATAGGTTCTAATTTAGGAAGATTTAACTTAGGAAGTTTTAATTTTGGGAGTTTTAATTCTACTTGTTGAGGAAAATCGGGGATGTTGTTAGTTATAATACTGTCTAATAAAGCAGACATGTCATTAAAAGAAAATTTAGATTTAATTTGATAAGCCTGTCTAGTGCCCTTTTCTTTATAAGATTTATAGTTTTCAAAAATTTCTCTTAAATAGTGGGAAGTTTCACCGGTATTTGGACTAAACCATTGGGATTCTGCTAATATTATATCTTTCTGTACTGCTGTAGGGTGGACATTCTTTAATTCCCCCTTAATTAGGGTAGTAAATTCAGGATTAAGAAAATCTAAATGACCCGACCAATTAGTAGATATTATAGGCTTTTTAGTTAAACTAAATTCTGCAAGAGGTCTACCATATCCCTCTCCTTTAGTTAAGCTAATCATAGCTTTTACTTTTTTATGGTTATAAAGTTGATTTATTTCTTCATCTGAAAATTCTCCATGGAGAAGATATATGTTGGGTAAAGTTCTAGCATCCTTAATCGTATTCCTAACTTGTTCAAGTTTACTTAATATTTGTTCTCTTCCTAGATAAGAGGTTCCAGCAATGCTAGTTTTTAAAATTAAAGCAGGTGTTTTCTTTTTATTCTTAAATGTTTCATAAAAAGTTTTAACTACTAATCCTACATTTTTTCTATCTTCACCTAAAGATCCTTGCATCCAATGACCCATAAATAAATAAGCAAAATCTTCTTTCACTTCATCTAAATTAAAAATAGATTTCGTAGGGAAATAAGTATCTAAATCTACACCTTCAAATAAAACTTCAATAGGTTTTTCTACTTTAATAGTTTTAATTAAATTGTTTGTATTTTGTTCTCTTTGTTCAAAAGTACTATTTAAAAATACATTTTTTGAGTGTTCTGAAGAAACCAGATTAATATCCATTCTATTTATTCCATCAATCCATTGGGGGGCACAAATAGTAGTTTCAATTCCAGCAGTAAAGCCTATATTAAATTTTCCTACAGCTTGAAATTCATTAGGAACTGTAATTTGAGCCCAAATATCTGGTTGTTTTGGTAATTGATTTCCTATAGGGAGTAAATAAGGGGTTAAAAATCCCCATTTTTCAAGGTGGTCATCTATAAACCCCCAAGGGCAATTTCCCCATCTTTGAGGGAGGACTTTAACTTCGTACTTATTACTATTAATTATAGCTTTAACTACATCTCGAGAACGAGCCCCATAACCTGAGTAGGTATCAATAGGGCAACTTATAATAAATAAAGGCTTCATTAGTAAATTAAATTATGGGGGGTTAAATGTTTAGGGGAACGAGTGTCAATTTTAATTAACTCATAATTAGAACGAGGGATCCAAGTTTCAAACAATTTATCAATATTTTCCATTACTCTATATCCTTGATGTTCAGCAGTAAACCCGGCTTCATCTCCTGTTGCCCACTTTCTAGCTAACATCCCAACTTTATTTCTTTCTTCATTTCCTAACTTATAAACATTCATAAATTGTTCAGCAGCATCTTCTGATTTACATCTATCATCCCAAATGTAAGGAGTAGGAGGAGAACCCTGTATGGATCTACAAGCAGGGAATACGGGGAATGCAAAGGGGGCATGCTTAGCATACGCCCTAGTATTATTTGAAGGAGTAATATCATCGGGTTCAAACCATCTACCATGTTCATCTTCAAATCTCATTTGGTCTTGCATACCTCCTGTAACATTAGCTATGATAGGATTACCACATAATAAAGCTTCAGTCAAACTTAATCCCCAACCTTCATTAGAAGTAAGTTGGATTTGAACATCTGTACTGTTGTACAACCAGTTCATTTTTTCCATATCATATTTTTGTTCATCAATAAAAATGTTGTATCTACCATCTTTATTATGACCACATAACATTTCTATTACAGCAGGGAGATTAGTTCCATTATTATCTACTGCTTGAGTATGTAAAATAAAGGCACATTTTTGAGCTTCTTCTAAAGGTAATTTATCTACAAACTGTTGGTAGGCCCAAATAGTATCAGGGATTTGTTTTCTTCTAATATTTCTAGAATTAAAATGAGCAACAAATTCATAATCTTTACCTCCTAATAGATTCTTTTTAAATTCTAAAAATTCATCATACTTAGGATAAGAAGGATCAATTGGGAAATAATTTTTATGGTTTAATCCATGGGGAATATAAGATATAATTTTATCTTTTGCTTTATCCCCTAAAACTAACTTATTGATGTTAACAGTTTGTTTTGAAATACCCATTAACAAATCACAAGATTCATAAAATTCCTTATTGTACATAGGAGCTGGGTAGTCATCCCAAATGTTTAGATAAACAATAGGGCACTGCTTTCTAATTTCATTTTCCATAGCAAACAACCAATCCCAATATCTAGGATCCGTTATGATAAAAATAGCATCAGGTTTTTCCTGCTTTAAGAGTTGTCTAACTAGGTCAGGATTCCCATACCCACTAGATCCTAATACTTTCACATCAGCATCTTCAATACCTAAATGGGTATTAGCATCCTGACTTAGATCAAGTAACTTTCCATTATCTGGGTGGTTGATAGCTGCTCCTACATTAAAGTAATTATAACGATGGGCAGTGTGTAGTACTATTTCTTTTGCTACTGTGCCTATTCCTGAATGTGTTCTAATGTCATCACACATTAATAGGATTTTTTTACGTTCTCCTTTAGGAACGTATCCCTTCATTTTTGTAACCATTTTTTTATTTTAATATTTTTATAATTCTAAATTAGTATGATTGTGGACTCTTTTTTTAAAATCCTCATCTGTAAGGTATAAATGAATACACCTATCAGCAAGTTTTTGAAAAGACCACTTATGCCTTACACAAGCAACTTTAAACTCATCAAATAACTCACTTTGTACTTTTACACTTGTTAATGTCATATCTTTTTTCATAGCTTATATTTTGATATACATATATGAGGATAAGGGAAGATTATATTCTTTTTAATTTATCTACTAAAGCTATAGAAGGATAAACATCTTTAATTCCAAACCCATTTCCATTTAATATTTGTTTATAACTTCTATTGTGTAATTCAGTAAATCCTTCAGAAAATTCTAAGGGGTTATTATCTATAGTTATATTTCTATAGGGTTTCCATTCATTCCAAGGTAATTCATCTTGGTTAATACTTAAATTATATTCTACTTCAGCATGCTTTAAATAAACTTTACCTTTAGAAGAAGTAGCAGTATTAACAGCATCAAAACTTATAACATCCCCAAAAATCCAAATAAGCATATCAAAAAAATGGATTCCTATGTTACAAGTTACCCCTCCTGATTTGTCTAAATTACCTTTCCAAGAATAATCATACCATTTACCTCTAGGGGTAATGTACTCTAGAGTGACTTTATGGATCTCTTTAGTATTTTTATATTTTTCTTTAAGATTTATAATAGCATCATGATACCTAAGTTGGAGGATTGTGTTAATTGTTTTTCCTGTTTCTTGTTCTAATTCTTGTAGTGAATCAAGATGTCGGGTATTAAGAACTAGAGGTTTTTCACAAATAACATCACATTCGTTTCGTAGTGCTAGACGGATATGGGCATCATGTAGATAATTAGGAGAACAAATAGACACATAGTCATATTCTTTTTTATGTCTATAAAGGTGTCTATCAAATCTTTCTGATTCATTAAAATATGATGCTTCGGGGAAATACTTATCAATATATCCTACTCCATCGTAAGGATCTAAAATAGATCCTAGATCATTGCCTGTGTGTTGTATAGCTTGAACATGTTTAGGAGCAATATATCCTGCTCCCCCTATTAAAGCAAATTTTTTCATGTTGTTGTTCCTTTAAAGTAATTTTCCCTAACAAACTTAGCTGCTTTTTCTGCTATAGGACAATTACCTAAAATTCCTAAACGTTTAATAGCGGGTTGATCATATGCAACGTAAGGGTAATGACCATTTTTAGGACCCCTAAGGCCTAATTCAGCTTCAATACCAGTCATATGAAGTTTCATTTGACTATAAGCCATCAAACAAAGTGGTTCAGCTAATCTAAAATTAAAACCTAAATATTCATGGTGGTATTTACTAGTTTGTCCTTGGTTGCAAATAGCTCTAATTTTAGCAACGTCTAATTTAGAATTTTTAGGGATACAAATCATACCCCCTTCAAAAGTATTAATATTTTTTGTTTTTTGAAATGAAAAAGTTCCTACATCAGACATCATTCCAGCCATTCTACCTTTGGATTTAGCCCCAAATGATTGAGAGGTATCTTCAATAACTACTAGATTATGTTTTTTAGCTATTTTATTTATTTTATCCATATCACATACTTGCCCAAATAAATGCACGGGCATAATTGCTTTGGTTTTTGGGGTAATGGCCTGTTCAATTAAATTAGGATTAATTAAATAATTATCTTCATTTATATCTACAAATACAGGTTTAGCACCCGCAATTACTATTGAAGTAACTGTTGATATAAAAGTAAAGGGTGTTGTTATTACTTCATCATCCGGTTTTAAATCCATAGACCATAAAGGAGCTATAATAGCACTGCTTCCATTATTTACTGCTATGCAGTCCTGAAGATTAAAGCGTTCTTTTACATAATCTTCAAAAATATTTCTTATAATTACTGGCATTTTGTGGGGTTGCCGTAGGCTGTTGAGTTTTTGGGTAAATTTTTAGTAACTACAGAACCCGCTCCTATTCTGGAGTTAGCTCCTATAATAAGTGATGGTAATATAGTAGAATTAGCTCCAATAGTCACGTTATTGTGAACTTCTGTTGGGGGTTCTTTTCTCCACTTACCTTTAGAAGGGGCGTATTTGTCATTAGTAAAAACCACTCCAGGACCTATAAAAACATTATTTCCTATTTCTACATTTTCAGGAATAAAAACCCCAAACCCAATAGAACAATTTTTACCTACTACTACATTGTGTCCAATTTCAGCAAACGCCCCCACTTTGCTAGTGGGATCTATTTGAGCCGAGGAGTATATATTTGCAGTTTTATGTATCATTTATCACACAGTTCTTTATCATTATTAAAAGCACACCACTTGCATAAAGAGGATACTACTTTAGGATGTTCTTTATCTTGGTGTTTTCCCTTAGGGGTAAAACAATCACTAATAAACTCATCTAAAATTTTATTTGCTTTGTTAAGTTTATTCCGTCCTGCAGAGGGTTTATGGAGTTGAACTCTATGGATAGGATAATCACTGTTTTCCCAAATTTTTCTACGTACTATAAAAAATTCTACTTCTATATTTTCAAGTGGGATTCCGTACTGTTCATTAAAAAACTTTTTATAAAGTACTAACTGCATTTGTTTAGTTTCATCCTTTTTAGCCTTAGCACCCCATCCTCTAGTAGACGTTTTTATATCGTATACATAAAATTTATTTGTGGGTTCATGGTATAATACCATATCAATAAAACCCTTGTATACTAAATTGTTACCAATGTTCATTACAATGGGTAATTCAATACCCGCAAGATGCCACCCACGATTACTAAAGTATTGTGTACGTCTTTTTTTAAGAAAGTCTAATATTGCTACTCCATCTTCGAAAAATTCACGTAATTCTTCAGGTGATGAGTAGTGAGTATCTTTATTTTTAGTATAACCTTCTTTATATAAATTTATAAATTTTTCCTGGAAGATTTCTTCCAAGTTCATAGCATCTGCTTTTACTCCTGATTCTTCATACATTGTAGTAAGCCAATCTTGGATTACTTCATGCATGGATGTTCCAAAAGTAAAATGGATGGATTGTTCATTTTGATAGTGTCCATCCTTGTATTGAAGCGACCACTTGTGTGGGCAACTTCTATACATAGACATTTGGGAGTAAGAAATAGTCTTTTGATAAGCATAATTTACCTCAGGCAATTCCTTATTTTGTATCTCCTTGAGTATTTGGGGCTTTTTAGACATTATTATTTATGATTATAAAATGCATGGTCCTTTAACCACCTCTCTCCTAGAAAAGCATCTCTTCCGTGGAGTGTATATTTGTCATTAAATATGATACAATCCCCAGGTTTCCAAACCTTGGAGAAGTCATACATTGCTCCATCAACTATAACATTTTCTAAAAACTTAAAAAAATCCTCTCTTACCGACATGACTTCTACTGTGTTGAGTTCTTCTTTTATTTGCCAGTAATTCCAGTTTATAGTATAACCTTCTGGGGTGGATGTTAGGATGGGTTTGGTATGTATCTTATCTCCATCTTCTCCATTATACTTCCACTGTACATCAGTCGTTGTAATTAAGCGATTTAATAATTTTGGATCATACTTGCTGAGTATGTTTACTAGAGTATGTGTAGAGAGTAGGTGAGTCTTACCTCCATACTCTGATGGATCCATGCAATATAACATTAACCAATCTGGACTTTCGTCTGCACGATAGTATGCATAATCCGTATGTAATGGTTGTCTAGTGTTTGAGGCAAAGTAGTGATAGATCTCTGGGTTGTACTTAATGTCACGAGATTTAGAAAATATAGTAGATTTATCATTTACAGGATGACATAATCGTATCGTACCAAGAATGTCTGCTATTTTTTCATACTCATTTGCAAAGTCAGAAGTTCCAGTATCTACATTTTGAATGTGATAAGCTGAGTATCTACCCCACACTTTTTGAATACATTCAAGAAGTGATTCATTAGACTTCGGACTAATCTGACATATGTCATTATTATTAAATACACTCATAATTATATAGTTTATTTTTAGTTGTGGGTGTGTCTATTATATTAAGTAAAGATGTGCTGGGGAGTCCTTTAATAAATTGTAAAGATATTCCATGATCAGAAAATTCTTTCTTAGTGTATAGCTCTTGACCCCCTTCGGCATTAATGTAGTCTGTAGCTTTATGTAGCTTGCATATTTTAATCAAGTTTAGAGCTTTATCACTAACTTTTGTGTATTCTAATTGTGATGATCTTTTGAGTTGAGTTTTAATACCTAATTCAGAACACATTAACTCTATAGACATTATGGCCATATCAGCAATAGTTTTTGGTTTTATATATGTGATTCTTTCAATAATGGTTGATGCTATAGGTTTATCTTTAAAGCTATGTTTAAATGTTTTTAGGAGCTTATTCATCTCTTTACAATCCCAATTTACATCTACTTCATTTATTTTTTTATTTTGACTAGCCTTTATTAAAGGTATAGTAAATCTGTAAGAATGGTCTTTTATATCAATAAAGTTTCTGTTAATCCAACCGCGATTAATAAAATTAACATCATCATAAAATACAAATAAGTCTGCTTCCTCTATTAATTGAAAATACCCTAAATAGGGGGCAAAATAAGGTTGCATTATTGCTATTTTCATGTATTGTATATTTCAAACTTTGATAAATCTGGGTATGGATGGGTTATATCTGTATTGTGTTTGGGGTTACCCTTTACATCATAAAGTTGGTTTACCAGAAGTAACCCTCTGGCTGCTAATTCGGGCATCATATAAAAGTTCCACCCTAACATGTCAAAATTATCATCCTCATAAGCACACTCTCTCCTACCACTAAATCGGGCTCTTTTAAACCATAGATAAGCATCATGGTCGTCTGTCAATATAGCACCTCCTTTTGATAATTTAAAATGTTTATAGGGACCCGTAAATGATACACACATATGTGTATCGGGCATATACATACCTGTAGTAAATCTAAGTGCTGAATCCCATACATTAGATCCTTTAAGTTGGTATGCTCCTGTTAGATTTTTTCCTTTAACCTTTACCCAATTTACTTTTAATCCAGCATGAATAATTTCACAAGGTACTGAAGGGTAGGTTCTATTAGGGATTGTAATAGTATCAGTAGTTATACTTTTATTAATGTGGTGTTCATAATATAAAGCTAAAAATAACCCATTACTCATATTATCTAAAGCTACAGCATACTTAGCCCCTGTATAATTACTTAAAGCTGTTTCAAAGTCTTCTGTTACTTTATATATTCCTTGTGCCATTTTTTATAATTATTAAGGTTTAACCACTTACCTTTATGATCAAACATAGATTTTAATTCTTCTGCTACTTGAGGTTGGGAAGTACCTATTTTTTTAGATTCTTCCATAATTAAGTTAATAAGATCTTCTAAACTTTCATAATTAAGACAAGTAGAAAAAGATGAATGTTGTTGGGTAATTGTTTTTCTTCCCATATGCCCTAATTCAAACATAGCTGTACCTCCTCCTAAAGGTTGGGGTCTAACATAAATAAAGCAATCATTATAGTACTTTTCTTGTAATTCGTTTAAAGGAAGAAATTGTGTATAGATTATTCTATCTTCTCCAAAAACTTTTTGTAAAGGTTTTACTACTTGATCCCATTTATAATGGTCTGCTCTATTACCATGGAGACCTTTATAAACATATATATTTTCTCCTAGGGGAGTGGGGGTAAATCCCGAAAAATCTTTTAGCAAAATTCTAGTATCACGACAATATGGGATGTTGTAAACATCTAACCCCTTATATAACCAATCAGCCCCATATCCTATACAAATTGTTTTAGAAAGATCAGAGTTAGCTATTAATCGTAAGTTTACATCACAAAAATCAGTCCCTGCAAGATATAAAATTTTATGGGATTTATGTTCAAGGAATTTTTTCTTATCTTCAGAACTATAAAGACCTACAAATACAGCGGGTTTATTAGGATCATAGTACTCTTCTTGTTCCCACCTTTTCATAAAATCTTCTTTAAAAAAAGAAATTGTAGAAGAAAACCAAGTTTGATTAAAGTCTCTCATTATGTAATTTTTCTAATTTTTCTAAATAAAGTATAGCATCCATAAGTTCCTCTTTCATATGAGTAACCCATTCTCCAAACACTAAATCCTCTCTATCTAAATCGACACCATACTTTTCTTTACCAAACTCTGCTCGTTCAGTAAATTGTTTTATAACTGATTTTACTATACTGTCCATTACTTAAACATTTTTACTACCTCTTTATCCTGATAGCCCGCTTTATATAAAATATTTTCTAACACATCATTATCTAAAGTAGCAACTGCTGTAGCTGCTTCTCGAGTAGAACACTCATAGATTTTAGATAAAGCATTTACTAATTCTGTAGTAGGTTGTTTCATTTTTGATTTGATATATTTAAGCCAAACATTCTTTTTAGGAAGCAATTGACAATATACTGTGTAATATTTTTGTTTTTCAGTATAAGGAATTGTTTGCACGTAATTTACTAATTCAATAAAAGGTTCGTGCATAGATAAAAAACGATTAACCATGTAAGGATTAAAGGACTCCCTCTCTTTATCCGAGAAGGAGTCCCAATCTCGTTTTTTACCTGTTAATTCTTTTAACCAATCAAATAGTGTCATACTCACCTCTCAATTCAGGTGGTAAAGTATCTTGTAAAATCTTACCTGTTTCCTTGTCATAAAAAACAGGAATTGGAAGGACTGCATCCTCAGCTCCATTAGTAATAAAACGAGATACTTTTCTTAAGATAAATCCTTGTTGGAAAAGTTGCCCACCCGAGTCATTAGGTACCGAGGTGGTTTTACCCAAATCAATTTGGGGTTGTTGGGTCATTTCTGATTTCTTCATAATCTATTGTTTGAATTTCGTTGCAAAAATAATAATTGTTTTCTTTTTTTAAAACTGTGTCACAATGCCAATATTTTTTTACCAAGTTAATAGCTTCTTGGGTTGTTTTTTCCGTTTCTCTTATTGTACGATACAATAAAAACTTCCTATCTCCAAATTCTATTATATCCTTATAAAACAACTTTACCAGATACTTCAAGTAATTTAGAAATACATGCCATTACGTTAATTTCTTTATCAATTCGGAAATTTGAATGATACATATATTCTTCAATAATAATAATTGCTTCTGCGGGACGGGAGGTATATTCATCTATACGTTCATATAACGTTTTATATAACGCTTCAAAGTCCTGTACGTTAGAGTCGGCGATTACTTGTCTAATTTGTTTAAATGACTTTTTATTAGGAAGCAATTCAATTACTTTATCAATATAATTAGATGATACAAGTGTTTGTTGATCTAACTCTAATTCCCCATCATTAGTAGACATCTGACATACGTTAAGCATTTTACGTACATCAGGGTAATATTGGTTTACTAATGTTTTAAGGTGTTCATTATTATGTTGGACATTTTCTTGAGACAAAACACTAAAAATGTGTTTTGCTACTTCACCTTTACTAGGAGGTACAATTTTAAGTACTTGACAACGTGATTGTAGGGGATCAATAATACGCTCTACATAATTGCAAGTTAAAATAAACCTAGTACTCTTTGAAAACGTTTCAATAACATTGCGAAGTGAAGCCTGTGCCTGAATAGTAAGGAAATCGGCTTCATCCAAAATAACCACTTTAAGTGGCTTAAATGACATTGTACTAGCAAATCCCGATACTTTATCTCTAATGGTTTCAATACCTCTTTCATCAGAAGCATTAATGTAAAGATACTCACAATTAAGATTTTTAGTAAGAAGTTTAGCAAGTGTCGTCTTTCCGGTACCTGCGGGACCATAAAAAATCATATTTTGGATATCATTATCTTTTAGATACTTACTAATAGTACCCTTAAGATGCTCATTTCCAATGTAATTTTCTAGCACATTAGGACGGTATTTTTCAACCCACAATGAATTTTCTATCATACTCCTTGTTTAAATTCTCCGTAAAAACTAAATTCCTTAACTGGTTCGGGTTCGATTTCTACTTCGGTACGTTTAACCGAGTAAAGTTTACCTCCTATAGGGTCTAAATAAAAAGCAGCATTAAACTGTGTTTTTTGGAAAAAAGATTCCAAAGTATCAGTAAGGGACTCATGTACTGCTTTTGATGGATCTGCAGTAAGAGCCCACCGGTCCCCCGGTGGCACTCTTTCTGCGATCAGTTGTTTATTTTCTACTGTTTCAAATTCACTCATTACTTCAATTTAAAACATTCCAGGCATACCTCCAACCTCTTCTTGCTTTTCTTGAGACTTATTAACTACTGTACATTCAGTTAAAAGAATAGTACCTGCAATTGAAGCTGCGTTTTCGAGGGCACAACGTGTAACTTTAGTAGGGTCAATAATTCCCGCTTCAAGGAAATCTTCACACTTACCAGTTTTAATATTATAACCGGTATTTTTATTTTTAGATCGTTGTATAGTATGTTCAACACTATGAACATCTTCACGACCCGCGTTTAACAAAATTTGTTGAAATGGTTTACGTAAAGCATTAAACATAATATTACATCCTAATTTTTGGTCATCATTATCAGGTTTACATTTAGCATCTACACTCGCTCTAAGAAGTGCTACACCACCACCTGGGATGATTCCTTCTTCAATTGCTGCCTTAGTAGCTTGGAGAGCATCATCAACACGATCCTTTTTCTCACGCATTTCAGTTTCAGTGTTTCCACCAACATGAATTACTGCTACACCCCCTACTAATTTAGCAAGACGTTCTTGAAGTTTTTCAGTTTCAAAAGGGGATGATGAATTTTCAATCTGGGCTTGAAGCTCAGCACACAGCTCTTCAATTGATTTTTCTTCACCGGCGCCATCAACAATAGTTGTTTGTTCTTTACTTACAGTAACTGTACGGCACTCACCTAACCAATTAAGATCAAATTTATCAAGTTTCATACCTTTATCTTTATCAACAACCTGACCTCCTGTAAGGGTAGCCATGTCATTCATAAGTAAAGTACGACGATCCCCAAAGTCAGGGGCTTTAACAGCACAGACATTCAAAATACCTCTCATTTTATTAACAATAAGAGTAGCAAGTGCTTCTCCGTCAATATCTTCAGCTACAATAAGAAGTGATTTACTTTGGTTAGATAAATTTTCAAGCAAAGGTAACAAATCTTTTACAGTAGTAATTCTACCATTAAAAAACAAAATCATAGCATCCTTAAGAGTTGTGCTCATTGTATCATTGTTAGTTACAAAATAAGGGGATTTGTAACCTCGATCAAATTGTAGACCCTCTACAGTTTCAAGATAAGTTTCTCCAGTACGGGATTCTTCAATAGTAACTACACCATCACGTCCTACTTTTTCCATAGCAGATGCAATCAACTCACCTACTTCTTCATCATTATTAGCTGAAATAGTAGCGACTTGACGTAGTTGGTCTTCACTTGAAATATCCTGTGACTGATCACGAAGATTATCTACATATGCTTTTACACATTTATCGATACCACGTTTAATTTCTACAATGTTGTGACCCTTATCACTATAGCGACGACCTGAGTTAACAATTTCGCGGGCTAGCAAAGTAGAAGTGGTAGTACCATCACCTGCTTGCTCAGCAGTGCGAATAGCAGCCTGCTTAACCATTTGGGCTCCAGTATTTTCTACTGTGTCTTCAAGTTCAATAGCTTTAGCTACGGTTACACCATCTTTAGTACTTTGGGGTACTCCATGTTCATTTTGAATAACAACATTACGACCATTAGGTCCTAAAGTAGTCACGACTGCATCAGCAAGTTGATTAACTCCATCAATCAACTTCTTACGGGAGTCGTCTCCGTAATTTACAATAGTAATTTTACTCATTTTCAATAACTGCTAAAATTTGATTTTCTTGAATTGTATAATATTCTTCTCCTTTATAATCTACTTTGGTAGGACCCATAGCAGGGAGTAAAATGATATCACCTTCTTTAATAACTGTTTCAATAAAAGTTCCTGTTACAGAATATGCTCCAGGACCCACTGAAATTACTTCACCTTTAAGGTTTTTTTCTTTTCCCATATCGGGAACGACAATGTTGCCGTATGTGCTTTCGTCTTCCTCAATAGGTTTAACGAGCACTGTGTTAAATAATGCTTTCACCATTTTTTAAATTAGATTTTTTAATTCATTTTTAATTTTTTCATATTCTACAAGATACTCTTTAATAGTATCATAAGACTGTCGTCTTACTTTATGTTCTCCAATTTTTTCAAGTGCTTTTCCTAAATTAGTAAAATGTCCTACACATGAATCATAAGGAATCCCACTTTCAGGGGTAATTTTTATAAATGCTGAGTAGTTTAGGTCATCTACTGTGATAAAATAATCACCAAGAGCGGGGTCATTGATAAATCTCATAACTTTTTAATTTTTAATACTTGAATATACGATACGTG
>Ga0209535_1000980_pt1 | contig 19654 bp, 17 predicted proteins | sample LinPmetageLP28_FD_184041 | JGI IMG/M metagenome (GOLD analysis project Ga0209535, IMG submission 184041) | Marine viral communities from the Pacific Ocean - LP-28 (SPAdes) (version 2) | ecosystem: Environmental > Aquatic > Marine > Oceanic | place: Pacific Ocean | collected 2009-08-22
CATTAAACAAAAGATTATACAATTGATATATAAAGAATTAGATATCAAAAGAGCAAAGTATGAACACGGATTTAAACGAGGTTGTTACTTTGCAAACATATATCAGAACGGAAAAGAATTTCTAAGAAGTGAAATCAATGAAGACCAATTGGAAATCAGAAATATGTTCGATAGAGATATTGAGTATATTGATAGTTGGTGGAAGCGTAAAGCAATCAAACGATATGAAAAACTATTAGAACAAAATAAAATAAAGCCAGAGAAATTATTCTATTCAGGAATGATTAACATCTCTTGGGAACAAGCAAAAGAAAAATATTTAAAGGATATAGGTAGATAATGAAAAAAATAAAAATAGATAAAAATGGAATCGGTGATATTAGACAACTTACTTTGAATCCAAACAATCCATATATAAGAGATGAAGACCAATTGTCTTCATTAATATCATCATATACTAAAAGACATAAACAAGGATTAGTAAATCCAAACATAACACCCATTGTTGTATATGCCGATGGATTAATAAAAGGTGGTAATTCCAGATATACGGCTGGAATGGAATCTAAACATTATTTTCTTTTTATGGTTGTAGACGAAAGAAAGAGCACAGACTTAACTGAAGAAGAGTTATTGGATGAAATTACAGATGATAATATCAAAAGAAAAGAGATGTGGACTAACATTGTTAATATATTCAATAGATGGCAATCCTTTCAGATGGATAAAGCAAACTCAGATAAAGCTTTACCAGTAAGTCAAAAGTCAGACTATTGTAAAGAAAAGTTTGGTTATAGTTGGGATACTGTAAAAAAAGCAGTTATGTTAGAAGAAGTAGCACCAGAACTATTTAAAAAAATTGATGAAGATGGTTGGGGTGTTAGTAAAGCATATGCCGAATACCAAAGTCAAAATAAATTAACCAAGAATAGACAATTAGATAAGTCTACACAACCTGCAGATTTTATAGATGTATCGTCAGTTACATCCATTGTTAGTAAGGTATCGATGGCTATAAGCCAAGGTAGAGATATTAGTATACCGATATCACAAAGAAACTCTATGAATCCATATGATACATTAAATACTAAAATCCGTTCAGGATTAATATCAACTTTTATGGAATCAATTGGTGCAGAATATTGGGTTGATAATGGTATTGATTGTAATTCTGCTACCGCTCATTTCGCTGACCACGATTGGTGGTTTCCTGAAAAATCACTTCAATGTGAAATAAAAGTTACAGAATTTGAGGGTATTGCTAAGACTTGTTGGAAGTGGAATAAGGTTAAGGGTGGTCATCACGTATTAATTATACATAGTGACGGAAACCGATATCTTGTATTTCGTGCAAATCTTGAGGAAAAAAACTTTACTAAACCTAAGAGTTCTTATGATTCTTGTAAGGTTTACTTAAAGGACATATTATCACTTGACCACAAAGTTATGATTGGAGAAGTATATACGGATAAGAATGGTCTTCAAGTTAATTTGGAAACTATATAGTGAGTAAGTTCTTCAAGGATATAGACGAGTCAAGAGAATATGAATATAGGTGTTTAGTATACCCTAATATAACTTTTCAAAAAGACTTTACTAAAGATAGCTATTACATTATAATGTCTAATATATTAAAGCATCTTACTAAGTTAAGAGACAATACACACTTTACTATTTTGACACCTGAAATAATATCTGGCTTTGAACATCATAATGTAGACCAAGTATTATATTATTGGCCTACATATCCAAATGAAATGAGACAACACTTTGATACAAGAGATTTTAAAAAGATAACTGATTACAAGAACAATGATTGGGATTTTGTGTATACATATTTACCAGAACATACATTACAAATAGAAAATCATTTTAACAATATGACTAATTGTAGACCAGTTATATTTGGTTATGATGCTTATATAGAAATACCAAAGACTACTGGCTACGAATCAAGTTTACTTAGACACCATTACGCTGGTTTGATGTCTATGAATACTTGTGGAGTAAACTCACAGGCAGTTAAGGATACGATTATTAAAAATGCAGATACTTGTTTACCCAATATAGATATTGAAAAATTAAAAGATATTGTAGAACCATTACCAAGGGGTTGGGATAATGTAGATGGTGTTAGAAAAGAAACACAAACAGAACCTAAAATAATTGTTTGGAATCATAGAGCAAATAGTTATAAAAGTTATCCTTGGTTTTTAGAGCAAATGGATAAACTATGGAAACAAAGACAAGACTTTGAAGTATGGGTTCCACTCTCTGATTCGGTAGATAGGGAATATATTTATAATAAAAAGTTTGATAGACAAGGATACTTTACAGAACTATCTATGTGTTGGGTTGGTGTTTGTGGTCAATCACACCATACTGGTTGGGCTAATTCCGCCTCTGATGGTATGGCTATCGGTATACCTTATATATTTTATGACGCTGACTATTATTCACAATACGCCAAAGACGCTGGAATATATTTTAATACTGATGATGAGTTTATAAATAAAATAAATAAAATATTAGATGATAAAAGTCATAGAGATAATTACTCTGAAAAGTGTAAAAAATTAGGGGAACAAAACTCTTGGGAAGTTATTGTAAAACAATATAACAATCACTTTGTAGAGGCAGAAAAAAAATTAAAAATGGTAAAAGAAAGCTCCGATGGATATAAAGCAATATTAGAATATATTCATAAAATGGGTTCAGTAACAAAAAAACAATTATTAGAGCATTTAAATTGGGGTAGAGGAATACCATTTAATAAATACAGAAATAGACTTAGAAAAGATTCAACAATTAAATTAACAAAATATGGATATGAGGTTATAACAAAATGAAGAAATTAACAGAACAACAAATAACAGATAATTGGAAAGATTTACGAACAATTATCAACAATACATTTAGTGGTGATAGATTAGAACGACTAAACAAAATGTATGATTACTTTGAAGATAGAATGTGTATGGCACCAGCAAGTGCTAAAGAACATTATCACAATGCTATGGTGGGTGGATATGTAGAACATATATTACACGTGGTTAAGTTCTCACAACAAGTTAGAGATGTGTGGGAATCAAATGGAGCAACGATTAATTTTACTAATGAAGAATTAGTATTTGCGGCTCTACATCACGACTTAGGTAAAGTTGGTGATTTAGAAAATGATTATTATATTCCAGAAGAATCAGATTGGCATAGAAAAAATCAAGGAAAGATATTTAAATATAATCCTGAATTACAATATATGTCAGTTACCGACCGAAGTGTTTTTCTTTTAAATCACTTTGGTATTTCTATGTCACAATGGGAGTATGTTGGACTAAGATTAACTGATGGTATGTATGAAGAAGCAAACAAAACCTATTATATGAATTATAATCCTGATTGGTCATTGAAGTCTAATATAGCTTATATACTTCACCAAGCAGATATGATGGCTACTCACATTGAGGGAGACCAATGGAAACGAGGAGATAAGGTTGAATCGGAAAAGGTTCAGAAGTCAGTAACAAGTATTAAACAAGCAGTTGATACAGAAGTGAAAGAAAAATTCACCAAGTCAACAGATGCTAAAGATATATTTAATGAACTATTTGGGGAGGCAAAGAAATGATTTATTTTTTAATTTTATTTATTCTCTTGACTTTAGTTGAAGGTTATGTTATATTTAACCTTACAAGAAAAGTTGAAAGATTAGAAACTTGGGTAGAAGATTATGCACAAAGAATAATCGACACTCAACAACTATTAAAAGAGATTGATAGTAAAGGAGACTTTGAAGCAGATGATGAAGTCGGTGTCATCTTTACATCAATCAAAGAAGCAGTAGACGAGTTAAACGAAATAACACAAGAGGAGTTATAATGCCAAGAAAAGCAAAAAAAGGTTCATCAAGATATTACTTTACACAAGATACAGAAAATGCTATCATAAGACACAATAAAGAAACTCGTCCACATATGAGGGAACGAATTTATAATGAACATATTAGACATGCCTTTGAAAAGCTGGCAGAGAATATCATTCATACATTTAAGTTTTATTACTTTGATGTTCCATCAGATGATGTTAAACACGAAGTAGTTAGTTTTCTATATATGAATATGCATAAGTTTGCCGAAGGTAAAGGTAAAGCATTTAGTTATTTCAGTATTGTTGCTAAGAACTATTTGATTCTACACAACAACAATAATTACAAGAAGATGAAACAGACTGACGGAGAGGAAGTTACTGATTATAAACGAAACCCAATGACTGAAGCATCAAGAGCAGATTTAGTTCAAGCTAAAAAAGAGTATGTTGATTTATTTGTAGAGTATTGGGACAATAATCTAACTACGGTTTTTAAAAGAAAACAAGATATGGATGTTGCTAATGCAGTATTGTATCTTATGGAAAAGAGAGAAAACATAGAAAACTTCAATAAGAAAGCTCTATACATCTTAATCAGAGAAATGACCAATTCAAATACACAACACATTACAAGAGTAGTGAATGTGATGAAAAAACATCACGTTAATCTACAACACAATTATCTAACGACTGGTTCAATAGAAACTAAGTTTACAGGTAGTTGGGACAATCTATAAAATAAAAAAGGGGAATATTTCTATTCCCCTTTTTAATCCACCTTTATTCTTTTTTACTTATTATTAAGTAATCCTAATATCACCAATAGTGATATAAATCCAGCGAATCCACTTGTTGCAAATAAATTCACTAAACTAATTAGATTACCAATAATGTCCATACCGAAGAACCCGCCAACAAAAATCAATTGAACGAGAACCCCAAGACCGATAATATGAAGTAGTAAGTCTTTAATTCCACCTACTACATCTTTTATCATAGCCATAGTATTTTTCATATTCGTTTCCCCCTTTTATTAATCTAAAAGACTACAAATTCCGTAGTCGTATAATAACTATTATCAATTCTAACAAAAATTCAATGGTATATAAATATATATCCCTATTTTTTGACTATTTACTATTTATTATTAGGTAAATTACAGGCAAAATTATGGCAAAAGATTACGAAATATTCAAGGGTAAAACCCTATCAGATGTCTTCAAAGACATTTATGATAATTCCCACACCAACAAAAAACAATTAGAAGTTCTAATGAAAGAGGTAGTTGGGTTTATCAAAGACGGAGATACAGCCGTTCAAATTATTCCTATGCTCAAAGAGTATTTGGAAATTAATGTAAAGAACGATGAACAACTTGTTAAGTTGGCTACAATCGTTCAAAGAATTACAGCAGCAGAAAAAAGAGTATCAGATAGTGGAGATGAGTTTGGTTTGACAGAAGCAGAAAAGAATCAACTTATGGACGCTATTGAAACTGATGTTCAAGAGTTACAAACAAAACAAGATGAAGTCTTGTCGTCAATTAAAAAGGAAAATTAATGATAATAACATTTGAGCCCGTAGAGGTTATGAGTGTTTATAGTGATACTTATGATGAATCTATTGTCGGTGCAATTGAAGGTAGGGCAGTTGTTTCACAACAAGGTCAAGAGCAGTCAACAACATATTATCCGTTGGATGCTAATATATTTCAAATGCCAGTTAGAGGTGAGCATGTTTTTGGTTGTGTTTATTCAGGAAGACATTATTACTTTTCTAAAGCAAATTTTATTAATAAAGTAAATAATCCAAGACGAGGCACAAGTGGATATTTAACAAAAGGCAAAGATGGTGGAGCAACAGATAGACTATCTGAATCAAGACCTTATGGTGCTTATTTTAATTCAGTATCTCGTGTAAAAAAATTATGGTTAAATGAAGGTGACACTATTATACAAGGTAGGTTTGGAAACTCAATTCGTTTAGGAAGTAATCAAGTTGAATCATATAGAGATAAAGAAGCACCAGACTATACGGAATCACCAAATATAAAAATAGTAGCTGGTGGATATACAACAAATCCAGAATATTATGAATCACTTAAAGGAAAAGTAATTAGTGAAGATGATGAAATTATTAATGAAGAACAAAGTTCACTTTACCTAACAACAAATGAGTTTGTAGATTATAACGAAGTGATAAATAAAGATAAAAAATTAACTTCAGATAATTATAATAAACCACAAATAATATTACAATCCGATAGACTTATTTTTAATGCAGTTGGAGATGGTTCAGAAGAAAATCACGAAGGTGGAATTGGTTTGTTTGCAAAGGATATGATAGAATTAAAAGCAAATGAAAATGTTGAAATAGATTCTGATAAAAAAGTGGAGATAGGAAATGGAGCAAATCAGGCAGTAATAGGTAATGAAGACTTTCAAATAGTAGTTAACACGGTTCTTGATATAAAGATTTCAGAAAATGAAGTAGCAATAGTAGAAGAACTTGCTAAGAGTGGTGGTAATCCAACACCAAAAAGTATTGAACTGGTTCAAGAAAATATAAGATTGAACGGTATTAAAACAAATAAAACTTATTTAAGTAATAAACTGAATATCGAATAGGAGTAAAAATGAGTAAAGATAAATTATTAAAAATAATTGAATTAGTTGTCCGTAAGGAAATTAAAAAGCAACTAACCGAGATATTTATTAATGATAAAGAAGAAATCAAATTAGCAGAAGTGGTTTCTAAACCAAAATCAAAAGTAGTAAAGAAAAAATCCAAAAAGAAATACACAAAAAATACAGCATTAAATGAAGTATTAAATAATACTAATCCATTGGGTTCATCAGGTAAAACTGAAGAGTATCCATCATTAGGTGGTGGAGTATTAGGTAGTGATAATATGGCAGAAGTCTTAGGATATGGAGATTTAGGTAAAGGACAGAATAAAGAAATGGCGAGAGAAATGGCAGCAGTTGACACAATTAAAAAAGCGGGTGTTAGTGTAGACCAAGTTCCAGAAGATGTTCAAAATGCATTGACTCGTGATTATTCTGGATTGATGAAAGCAATTAATAAAAAGAAAAGTGGAGAGGGTGGTTTTAGACCTTAACAATAAATGGCAAGTGTAAGAGAAACAGATACAAATGATGATATATATGTTGGAATAGAATTTCCATTAGGATATAGTCCTATGGGATTTTTTAACTCAACTAAGACAATTAAGCAACAAGCGAAATCTAATATCAGAAATTTATTATTAACACAAAAGGGTGAAAGAGTATTTCAACCAGAGTTTGGGACAAACTTACAAAGTTTATTATTTGAACAAATTACTAATCAAACGATAGATAAAATAAATGATACAATTTTAGAAGCATTAAAAACTTGGCTACCTTATATAATAGTAAATGATTTGTTTGTGGTTCAACCAGATGATAACTCAAATCAAATTTCTATTTCTTTAGAATATTCCACAACAATTGAGCCAGACGCTCTTGATTCCATAACCTTTGATATTCAAGTAGGAGAATAAAATGTCACAGAATGTAGACTATCAAACAAATAAAAAAATCGTTAAAAAAGAGGTTAGTTATCTTGGAAGAGATTTTTCATCCATAAGAACAAACCTTATTGAGTTTGCAAAAACTTATTTTCCAAATTCATATAATGATTTTAATGAAGCATCACCAGGTATGATGTTTATTGAAATGGCAGCTTATGTCGGTGATGTATTAAATTACTATGTTGACAACCAATTCAAAGAAACCTTATTACAGCATGCAGAAGAAAGAAAAAATATTTTTGATATAGTTCAAGCGTATGGATATAAACCAAGTTTAGCAATTCCATCTACGGTTGAATTAGAATTAAGTCAAACATTACCAGCGAAAAATATTAGTGGAGAGTATGTAGCAGACTTTGATTATGCAGGAGTTGTTTCTGGAAATGGTATTGTATCCTCGGAAACAGCAATAGATTTTACATTATTAGATGATGTTAACTTTAAAACATCAAGCTCATTAGACAATACAAAAGTAGAGATAGCAGCAGACAACGGAAGTATACCAACATTATATAGAATAACAAAAAAAGTTTTAGCAAAATCAGGAACAACAACATCAGAAAACTTTTCATTTACAACAGCTAAAAAGTTTGACAAAATAGTTTTATCAAATGAAAAAGTAACTGAGATTGTATCAATAGTTGATAGTAATGGAAACACTTGGTATCAAGTTCCTTTCTTAGCACAAGATACTGTATTTGAATCAATAGAGAATACAAGTCTTAATGACCCAACACTCTCAGACCACTCAATGGATACACCATATTTATTGAGACTTATCAAGTCATCAAGAAGATTTACAACATATGTTCGTGATGATAATAAAATGGAAATAAGATTTGGAGCAGGTATTAGTAATAATGCAGATGAGACAATAGTTCCAAGTCCAGATAATGTTGGTTCAGCATTAAGTTTTGGTGTATCACATTTGGATACAGCATTTGACCCAACTAATTTTATGAAAACAAGGACATTTGGTTTAGCACCAAGTAATACAACACTAACAATTACATATCGTTATGGTGGTGCAATTGAACATAATGTCAGAAGTAATTCCATTACATACTTAAAAGATATAAACTTTGTCGTTCCATCAAGTGGTTTAGATACAGATAAAGTTTCAACTGCTCAAAATAGTTTAAATGTAATAAACTTAGAAGCAGCATCAGGTGGAGCAAGTGAGGAAACACTCGTAGAAATAAAAGAAAATGCGGCAGGATATTTTAATGCACAGAACAGAGCAGTAACACAAGCAGACTACATTACAAGAGTTTATTCATTACCACAAAAGTATGGTAATATTGCAAAGGCACATATTGTTCAAGATGAACAATTAAGAATTAATGAACAAGATGAAACTGAAAAGATTTCTAATCCATTGGCACTAAATATGTATTTATTAGGATATGATGCTGATAAAAAATTAACTAATTTGAATCGAGCAGTAAAGCAAAATTTAAAAATGTATTTATCACAATACAGAATAGTAACAGATGCCATTAACTTAAAAAATGCTTATGTAATTAATATTGGTATTAAGTTCGCTATCGTAACACAAAGGGGATTTAACGCTAATGATGTATTGTTCAAATGTATTCAGAGAGTTAGAAGTCATTTCAATATAGATAAATGGCAAATTAACCAACCAATAGTATTGAGTGATATTGCATATCAGATTTCATTAGTTGATGGAGTAGCAAGTGTAGTTCCACCACCAAATAATAATCCAGATAATAACTTAATAATTGTAGAAAACAAAGCTACGACTTCTGGAGGATATAGTGGAAATGTATATGATATAGGAATGTCAACAAGAAATGGAGTTATTTATCCATCAAAAGACCCAAGTATATTTGAATTAAAATATCCCGATACTGATATCGAGGGTAGAGTAGTGGGAGAACTATAATGCATTATTTTGAATTTGGAAAACGAGACGCAACAATTTATTCAGGCGGAACAACTGCATCCATTAATACTGGATTTGATGAAATATTAGAAATTAGAAAACTTGTTAATGATGACGGAACAATAGCAAATGTTTCAAGAGTATTGATTGATTTTGATTATAGTTATATTTCTTCATCAGTTCAAAGTGGAAAGATACCTTCCACTGCAAAATATTATTTAAATTTATATGACGCAACATCAGAAGAAGTTGAAGCAGAACAAAATGTATTTGCTTATATGGTTAGTGGTAGTAATTGGAAACAAGGAACAGGAAAACTTGACCACAATCCAGTAACATCAGATGGAGTAAGTTTTCAATATAGAGACCACGAACAAAAAACACCTTGGGTTTCTACATCAGTATTGACTGACGGAGGAACTTGGTTTACAGCCAGTATGGATGGACAATACGAAGTTAGTTCATCATATGGATTAACTTTTGATAAAAAAGATTTAAGAATAGATGTAACTGACTTAGTTAGTAATCATATTTATTCATCATCTAAATATCCAAATAGAGGATTTATTTTAAAGAGAGAATCAATACTTCCGACTGATAATACATTTTCATTTAACTCAGGAAGTGATACTACAAAAGATGAAGCAAGTTCAGATAGATTAGGAAATCTAAAATATTTCTCAAGAGAAACACACACAATCTATCCACCTAAGTTAGAAGTTATGTGGGACGATAGTTCTTTTTCAACAGGAAGTTTATCTGCACTAAGTTCAACTGACTTAGAAAGATTAAAAATCTATTTTAAAAATTTAAGAACAGAATATAAAGAAGGTTCAATAGTAAAATTAAGAATAGTTGGTAGAGAACTATATCCAACAACCGCTTTTGCAACAACACCGGCAGAATTAAATGTAAAATATTTACCAAGTGCATCTGCTTTTTATCAAGTTAAAGATGCCGATACCGAAGAAGTAATCGTTCCATTTGGAACAGGTTCAAAGATTAGTTGCGATTCAACAGGTAATTACTTCAACTTATGGATGAATGGATTACAAGCAGAAAGAAATTATCGCTTTTGTGTTAAAGTAGTTAGTGGTAGTGGAACGACTGATGAACAAATTAACTTTTATGATGATGATTATGAATTTAGAGTAGTGAGATAAGTAATGCCATTCACAACAACAGATGATGCGATAAAACATTCCGAGTTCTATGACCAATTTAGAACAGAAGAAAAAGAAAGAATAAGACAAAAGATTCTTAAACAAAGAACAAATTTTTTTGATAATCCAAATTTTTCTGAAGAAATAACTCGTGATAATAGAGGATTTTTACTTTCATTTGAAGACCCTGAAGCTTTTGGAAAGGCATCTGAAACTCAATATGAATTGGTTTCAGTTCAACTAAAATCAAAAAATTTTGTTAAAAAATTTGATAATAAATTAGATAAAGTGTTCAATCATTTTAAATTTGACGGAGAAGAGTAATGCCCGATTATGGTTTTACAAAAAGAGAACTAAGCACTTATTTTACCGATAGTCAAACGGAATCTACATTTGGTAGAATTTTTATTTATAATACACAAGATGTTGAATTCAAACCACCTTACCTTGGATTAAAAGATTATATTGAATTATTCATATACGATGTGGATGATAATTTTTTACAAAAGAAAAATCTTAAAGTACCCGATATACAAGATACTGATATTAATTTTAAATTAAATATTGGTCAACACCTTAGAGATTGTGGGTATGTTCAAGGTGATTATAAAGTATTATATAAATTTGTTAGAAAGCTAGCAGGAGATGACACACAACATATCGTGACAGATTCTTCAGGACAAGTATACAATGGGAGTTATCAAACAGGCCCAAGTGAAATGTTTGACAAATCTACCCAACCACCAACACCAACATTTTTTAAAACTGTAGATGGTGGTGTTGACTTAACTCAACAAGTGTTTATATACCCATTTACATATAGAATTGATGAAGCAAGTCCAGATGGAACGGAAGTAAAGTTGTCCACAAATCCAAATATAGATAATGCAACTTATGTAGAAAATTTAAAAAATGTAAATAGAGAGGCAATTTACTTTCCAAAAGAAAAAATAAAATTTGGACAAATTGGAGATAATAAAAAACTAACCGAAACAAATACTGTATCATTAATGACTCAAGGTAATTCTTATAATGTGGGTGAAGTTAGTGATTTAAAATTTACAAAATCAATGGAAGGTAAAACATTAGTATTACAAAACTTTTTTAAAGCATTGATTCCAACTCACGGTATACCACAAGACCCACGAACTACAAGAGGAAAAAAAGATGGTAATAAAATGGATGTTCAATTGGGTACAAGACTTTCATTATCTTTATTTGACGGAACAATAACAAGTACTAATAGATTTTCACTTTCCTTTCCAAAACCATTTGCAGTATTTAATCCAAAAGAAACTGAGTTAACACCAAGTAATACTCAACCAATGATTAGTCTGACTAATTACTATGAGAGAGCAAAATCAGATACGGGAAGAAATATATCATTTGACCGAGAAGAAGTAGTAAAACTTAAAGAACGATGGTTATGTATGGGTATTAATTATCGTAGAGACCATAGACACGGAACTGCCAGCACAGGTAAAAAACACAATCATTGGGATGGAGACTATCCAAGATACGCTTACGACAAATCAACAGATACTTGTAATATTGATTGGGATATGCAACAACCAGGTGTAGCCAATAATGGTAAAGTATTAAGTGATAAGAGGGGATACCACCTTAATGAAAATATGGTAAATGTTTTCATTGATTTAAGACTCAAGATTAAAAAAGTTACTAATGAAAATCAAATCATAGTTGAGTCTGATATGAAAGACCAATATCATTATTTAAAAGAAAATGGATTTTGGGTTACAGAAATGGGTGGACAAGAAGTAAATAATTATAGTGATATTAATTTTAATAACCTTGTTTCTAATTCACCATTGGTTGAAACAAAAATTAATGATGTATCAGAATATAAAACTTATTTAAAATATAAAGATGACCAATATCTGATTGTAAATTCATTATATGATAATAATGATTTATTTTTAAAATTAAAACAACCTTTAAATCAAAATACTCTAAATAAAATTTCAGACAGTGACTTCAATCCATTGGATGATGATACGACTGATGATGATATTTATGGATTTACAATTACTGAACAAAGACTACCTGAATATAGAGAAAAAATATCTTTAGTTTCTTCAGTCAAAGTGAACAACACATTTTTATACACGGCAGACTTAGACAATATAAAAGAGGGAGTTCTTCCAAAAGAAACTGAGTTTAAAACACACACTACACTAAAAGGTACTGATTTAGAAACAAATAGATTAATGGAGAAAGCTCTATTGTCTGGTAGTTTATTAGATGTTCAACCAAATGTTGATTATCAAAAAACAACAACAAATTTATTAATAGAAAATGATGATACGGGCTTTGGAAACTTTGTAAACTTTTCAAATGCAGAAAGTAGACTTAGTAACTTTAAAACAAAATTACAATTAATCGAAACTCACACTGCAAATAGTTCTTCATTGATTGGGGTTACAAGTACAACTTCAGAAATAAGAGAGTTAGAAAATAAAAGACAAAGAGTAATCAATTCCTTTGACCCATACGAACATTATTTATATTTTGAAAGTTCTTCGTATGTTAGTTCATCAAATGGATTATTTCACGACACCTCTTGGCCAAAAGAAAATTCAACGGAACCATATAAGTTAGTTCATACATCACATTCAACTGCAACCACTTGGTATGATAATATGATACTAAGTGCTTCATCATATGACTTTAATAATATGAATTCATTACGAAATTCATTACCAGAACACATTTACGCAGATACTGAAAATAATGTATTCTTAGAATTTATGGATATGGTTGGACAGCAATTTGATGAAGTTTGGATATACACAAGACACCTAACTGATGTCAATAAAAGAATAAATAATTTATCAGAAGGTATTTCAAAAGATGTTGCTCGTCAATATGCGCAAGCGTTAGGATTAGAACTAAATAATGGAAATGATTTATTAGAATTGCCAGCATACTTAACGGGTAAAAATCCTGATGGAACATCTTTATATGAGTCAAAACAAGAAGAAGTAACAGAAGAAATATGGAAAAGAATATTAGCAAACTTACCTTTCTTCATTAAGACAAAGGGAACAGAACGCTCTTTAAAAGGATTATTAAATTGTTATGGTATACCAAGCTCAATACTACGAGTTAGAGAATATGGTGGACCTGATAAAGGAACAAGAGTTAGTTACGAAATTAAAAGAAGATTTACACACGCATTAGACTTCAAAGGAAGTCAATTTATTAAATCAGCTTGGAATAAATTTAACACTATTAATAATACTTGGAACGCATTTCCAAATACCGTAGAGTTTAGGTTCAGAACACCACATAGTGTAGGTAGTTCTGGTTCAATGCAGATTCTTACATCAACAGGTAGTGTTAGTGGGTCTTGGGGTATATCATTACAAGATAATGCAACAACAGATAACTTTGGACATCTACGATTTGCACTAAGTGCTTCAGATGGAACTGCAAGATTCATCACTTCTTCGTTATTACCATTTTATAATGATGATATGTGGAGTGTGATGTTGACAAGAAAGTCATCAAGTGGACAAGAACATTATTTAGAGAATACACAATTTACTTCAAGTTATGAATTAACAACTAAACAATACGATTCAACAAGACAAAGAATTATTTATCAAGATAGCCAAAGTATGGTGGTAACATCATCCAAATTTAATTCAGCATATTCTTCAAGTAAACACGTGTTCTTAGGTGGTAGTGGTAGTAGGTTTGGAACACAATTTAGTGGTTCATTAATGGAGTATCGTTTATGGGCTGAAGCACTGAGTTCAAGTGTATTTGATAATCACGTTAGAACACCAAAAGCATATAATGGAAATCACTTCTCATCTTCATATGATAACTTATTAGTTCGTTATCAATTAAATGAAAATAAAAATTTACAATCATTTCCTACCGCATCATCAACGGCTCATATCAAACAATATGAAACTTCATCAGCTGCAGTAAATGGATTTACTGGTAACTTTTATAGAAGTTTGACAGACCAAGAAAAGGTAAAAGTTCCAAATTTGGGAACAACAAGAAGAAATGCAACAAAGATTAGAATAGAAGATAATAAACTAAAGGGTGATTTAGATGTCGATATGACTCAAGAAATATCATCACAAGACTTTGCACCAATAGATAGTAATAAATTGGGTATTTATCTTTCACCAACCGATGTTATTAATGAAGATATAATATACTCATTAGCAGACATAAACTTTGATGACTATATTGGTGACCCAAGAGATGAATTTGAATACTCTTATAGAACATTGGATATAAAAAAGAAAGAATACTTCAAAAGATATTCTGGAGCAAATAATTTCTTTGATTATTTGAGAATACTTACCTTCTATGATAAGAGTATATTTCAAACATTAAAACAATTTATTCCTGCAAGAGCTAAACATTTATTTGGTAATTTGATAGAACCAAATATTTTAGAAAGAACAAAAGAAGTCATTGGTAAAAAGCCGTCAACAAGACAACCTTACTTTGAAAATGCAGGACAATTTGATACAGGTATAAAAATATCAAGAACGGAATCATCAGGTTCACATAATGAGCTATTCAGAACATTTGGTAGTTACGATTCATTATCATCAGTTATTGGATTGTCATCTGGTTCAAGAGGTAATCAAGTTGCAACTTTAGTTAATATCAATCAACTTGATAGAAGAACATCAGAGCCCGCAACTTATGCAACAGCAAGTGTAACTTTTGGTGGAGAAGGTCTTACATTCGGAGAATCAGTTCAACCAACTATTTTAAATGGAAGACTATCGATTAGAAATCAAGTAAAAACATTTTTTTATACAAGTTCTTTATCGGACTCGATAGCAAAGGGATTTGGTGAACATACTAAATGGGGTAATGAACATAGAGGATTTGTTTACAAATATAGTTCTTCGTTTGATGCGACAGATTTAGAAAGAGCAACACAAAACACTATACTTGATAAAATATATTATGAGGGAACCAAATTAACAGAAGATAATTCTTCGGATGGTAAACCACCAGTTGAAATAACTATAACTTCACCAACTACATTGGAAACTGATAGTAGTAAAGAAATTAAACTAACAACAAAATAAAATAATGGAAAATTTAACTTTCTTATATTTATTAATGATAAAGAAGAGTTATATAATTTCCACAGGAGCAAAATAAAATGGGATTTTTAGACAACACAACAATTACGGTAGACGCTATCTTGACAAAGAAAGGTAGAGAAAAATTATCAAAATCAGATGGTGGTGGACTTGGTATTTCACACTATGCTTTTGGTGATGATGAAATAGATTATTCATTATGGGATACATCACATCCCAATGGTTCAACTTATTACGGAGCAGTTTTAGAAAATATGCCTTTGTTAGAAGCATTTGTAGATGAAACACAAGTAATGAGATATAAATTATATACAGCCGATAAAGACACACCAAGATTAGCATTCATATCAAATATATCAACAACATTTGTAGTTGGACAAAATGGTAATGCAGCAGTTAATGTTGCACCAATTGAACCTTCCACAAGTAATTTAGAAGAATTATACACATTCACATTATTGAATACAGATGTAGCAAGTATGGTAGGCCCGTCAGGAACTACTGGAACATTCGGTCAAAATGAAAGAACACATACCATTAAGAATGCAACATCAATAGAAGTTAGAGCAAAAGATTTAAGTTCAAAACAATCTACGGTAGTTAAATCCACCGTAATATTTGTAACAGGACAAACAACTGGCGCAACAAAGACTTTCACAATTAATAACGATACTCAAGGAACCTTTGGTTCTTAACAGAAAAACTAATAGGAGTTAAATAGTAATATGGCAGGACCAGATACACCAAACGGAAACGGAAATTCAGGAAGTGGTTTCAATACAACAAATATTGCAATTACCCAATCGGTAAAAAATTCACTACAATCATTGACAGTAGCTGAAGCATTAATCACCCTTAGAACATATATGACTCAAGCAAGGTTTCAAGAATTTTTCTTGCAGGCGGAATCAATTGCACAAATAATGATAGCAGTTGACGCATATAATGTAGCACTAAATCAAGACGATGACGGGAGTACTACTACTACTGAAACAGAGCTTAATATGAATGTATATAAACCATTTGTTCGTTCACAAGATATTTCAGAAGTCGACAGAACCGTAATAAGTTCTGGTTTATTTGCAAACGGAGCAGGTTCTTTATCTGCATACTTTAGTTCTTCCACAGCAAATAAAGCAACAGCTTCATATATTGAAATGTATGCTGCAGACCCAGCAAGTGATTCAAGTGCACAAGTTCAATTTGCAGTAGGATATGCACACATTGATGGAAGTGGTTCATTAGGAAACTCAACCAAGACAACAGCTGGAAACAGAGAAACAGCTGCACTTTATAGACAATTTAGAAATGTTATATTAGGACCAGACTCTACTTACTTTCAAGTAGCAGATGGTTCATCATCAGGACTTAACAAAAAAGATTTTATCTTTGTTGTATTTAATAGGTCACAAATGAGAGAAAAGGTAGACCCAGGTAATTGGGAACTACATTTAAGTGGTAGTGGTGGTAAAACTGAACTTAGACTAATTGACGATAGTTCAGCAACATCAAATGCCACTGTAAATCAAGGTGGTAGAGTATTCAATATTGTTAGTGGTTCTATCAAAAGTGGAACGGCAGTTATCAAAACTGCAGCATCTGCAGAAACAGCAAATGGTGCACCAGGTTTATTCTATCCAGATTTAGGTATTCTTATATTGAATCCAAAATGGATTTCGGGTAATGGTGGATTAGCATTAGGAGACGCAACTGGTTCAAATGTATTTGGACAAGCAGCAGCATCTGCAAGTTTGATGATGTCATCACCTTCTTCAGTTCACAGAGGTGGAGATACAGCAGCTCCAAGATTTGCACCATATTTCGCAGTTCGTAGAGAAGAAGAAATTAATTCAAGAAGTTACTTTTGTAGGGCAACTAATAGAGAATTTAACTTTAGTGCAAACCCAACATATGAAACAAAATCTGATGGAACAAATGAAAGAGGATTTTTTACTCAACCAACATTTCAAGGTGACCCAAAAGCTTACATTACACAAGTAGGACTTTACGATGACGCTCTTGATTTAATGGCAGTAGCTAAATTATCACAACCACAATTAAAATCATATTCAAGGGAAGCTCTTATAAAAGTGAAACTTGATTTTTAGGACAAACTAATGTTCAAGAATCTCGATACAGGTGATTTCACAATACGACCTTTTAAAGTTAATAAAAACTTTACATCAACTAATAACGATAGTGGTAGTGGAGTATTTCGTATAAGTGCATACAATGGTTCTACAAAAAACTATGTAAGTAGTTCAGACACAAATATCACAATCACATCTGGTTCAACAACAACAAATTATTTCGCAGTTCCTACTTGGAATCTAATCAATACAATGTTTTACAGAAACTTTAGAAAATATAGACCAGGTATTGCAAGTGTTGAGGGTAATGTATTTATGGAACAACATCCTTTTAGATTATTTGGAATTCGTGATTATCAAAATCAAACTCGTGAACTAAACACATCAGCATCAGTCATTAATGTCCCAAGGGATTTTTATGGTGAAGAAATCAAACCAGGTTCTATTGAATTATCAGCAACAATAAATTCAGTAACTTATGATATAAGAGATGATGGAGATGGTAATCTTTATGACCTTGCTCAATCATCAAGTTTTGCAGCATACAAGTCAAGTTCATTTGATAGAAGTCAAGGGGTTTCAGCAGCAACAGCAACTCGTGGTAGTGGTTCAGAAGTAGGTAATATTTTCTATGAACAAGGGTTATTAGTTATAACGGACACAGGTTCTTATTTAGAACTTGGAGCACAAGGAAATCCATACACTTTAAAGCATCAAGCAACTCATAAAATATATGAACACGAATATGTTCTTCACGCTAATCCAGGTGAATTTAATCTTTCAAGTAATGTTAGTTTTACCAAAGATAGAAAAGGTATGATAAATATTCACAAACCACCTTCAACAGATACAGGTGGAAACGCAGATAGAAGTTGGACATATAGATTATTCCCACCAGGAGACAATCCAGCACACGGTACAGGAAGTTTTCCACTTTCTATGTCTGCAGCATCACATTCAGCAAACAATGTAACACACTCTACATTTTACCCATATGTTACACAAATAGGTCTATATGACGAAGATAAAGAACTATTAGCAGTTGGTAAAGTGGCTCAACCAATAAAATTATCAAAAGAAATAACAACAACATTTGTTCTAAGATTTGACACATAATTTCACTTCTTAATATTTATTACTGACATAAATTCAACGGAGAAAAAAATGTTTCATTTTATGAAGAATATGGTTATGATAGCGGTTATGTTTGGAATGGTTTTCGCACAATCACCAATTATACGAGTTAAACAAATGGGTGAATGGAAAACACCAGAGTATTGGTGGAAAGTACAAGAAACTGTACAATTACAAACTTTCTTAGCAGATGATATAGCAACACCTGCTTTAAAAAATAATAATTTTGATTCTTGGAGAGATGATATTTTAGAAATAGAAGTCACTCTTGATGATGTAGGTCAAGATATTACTGCATTTAGATTTGATATTGCATTTGACAACGATTTAATTACTTGGGTAGAAGATGACGGAATTGCAGATAATGACGAAACATCAATCAATGCTTGGAATCAAGGAAACTCACGAGTAATTAAAGGTAGTCATATAGTAAATTGGGTTGAAGGTGATGAAACAGCAAATGGTTCAACGGACTATTCTTTTGAAGTAGTTCACTTTTCTAATGTAGGATATACGGATAGTATTCAAAGTAATGGTAATGAAACTTCAGCAGTAGATGCGAGTTATGATTGGTTAAGAATTACTATGGTATCTCACGGAAATGATGCGAATAGTGATGGAACACCAGATAAAACATTTGGTGGTGGTAATGGAGTTCAAAAACAATTAATTAAATTACAATTTAGAATTAATGATGTAGTAGATAATTATGAACCACACTCATTTAGAATACCAACATATTATAGTGGAAACACAGGATATTATACTTATGTATCTGATGATTATTTATTAGATTATAAAGTTTA